>Ga0209407_1000396_pt1 | contig 57458 bp, 40 predicted proteins | sample AD_JPNHG3_MetaG_FD_184410 | JGI IMG/M metagenome (GOLD analysis project Ga0209407, IMG submission 184410) | Active sludge microbial communities of municipal wastewater-treating anaerobic digesters from Japan - AD_JPNHG3_MetaG (SPAdes) (version 2) | ecosystem: Engineered > Bioreactor > Anaerobic...
CCCCGCCCCTGTCCCCGCCCCTGTCCCCGTCCCTGTCCCCGCCCCTGCCTCATCCCCGTCCGAAAACACGGCATCGATCAACGGGGCGTACCCCTCAATATCAGGGCAAATAACCACCACGTCCCTGGGCTCGATGGTCTTATCATCGCGAAACAGCCTTAACAATGCGTCTCGCAGGACCTCAAGCTGACGAATCTGACCATGGCAGGAGTGAAACTGAATAGAATCATCTAGTTTGGTTATCTGGACAGGCTGTGGCTGGTCTTTGGCACCACGATTGACGCGATTGTATAAATCGTCCTGGATCTGCCACAAAAGGGAAAACTCCCCGCCTGAATCATCCTTTGCTTCAAACACCGGGATGTTCTTTTCCGTCAGCAACTCATTGAACTCAAAGGCCACCTTACCCATGGACTGCAAAAGCGGATGCTCGGTCTCATCGCCCCAACTAGGCTGTGCAGCCGCCTGTTTCCTGGTCCTGGTATCACCAAAGTAGCCCTTAGTTGGAGTAACCACGAACAAACCAACGTTAATCCGCCTTCCCAAGGCAGCAAAAAAGTCAATAAATTTAGGAGGAAGGCTTGAAACACCAAAGATCATCAAGCGTTCGGGCAGCCCCTTGATTACTAAACCGCTATCAAGCTTGCTAATCGCCGCATCAATCAAAGTCGCCGGATGAGATTCGCCAATTATATCCGTGACTTTCCAAAACAGCTTCGCCTGCCAAGGCCCATGGTCAGCAGGCACCGCTTCAGGCTCGCTGACCCATTTGGAAATCCAATCCTGACGATAAAGGGAGTACTGCTCAAAAAGTGCTGCTATTTGCTTGGCTAGCTGGTATTCCTTACGCCCAACCGCTGCATCCTCGCCAGCCCCCTTAGAATTCAAATATGTAGCAACAGGCTCGAAATCAGGGTCATTTATCAGCTTGGGCAACGCCTCCAAGATCGCCCATATAATCCCAGGCCTTAACCAAGGGTCAGAATCAAGGTCACCAAGCGTGGCACCACCAGCATTATCAACTCCAGAAATCAGCTTAACCAGCCTTGAAACCGCCTTACCCGGAAACAAAAACTGGTAATTGGCTGCCAATTGGAGCCTTGCTCTTTGGGCCATTGCCAATGACAGCCACCGCTCCATACCCCAACTAGGCACAACGATAAGCTCAGGACTCATTGGGTCGGTCAAAGGAAAATCATCAGCAAAAGCCAGCATATCCACAACCAAATCCTCGGTCCGCCGGCTTGAAAACACCCTCAATGACTTATCCACCACAAACCCCATGACAAATTCCCTGACCAAAACAGGGGGCAATGCCAACAAACACCCCAGGAACTTTCATCACCGGGATTATGTCACACCCAGGCTTGGTAGAGTACCTCCCAAAATTGACTTTGCGGGGACAGGGGCGTGAACAGGGGCAGGAAGACGATTGCGCTGTTTAGCAGGATCTGGAGCTAAAAGAAGGTCGAGAGGGCACTCAGCAACATGGTCCGGGGGCGATCCTGGAGGGCGCTATCGGGAGTTGCCGGGACCCGACGTCTCTTAGCTGACATGAAGGCCGCGCAGCGGCCCGTCCGGGCCAAAAGGATGAACGTACACGTTAGCAATCGTATATTTCGCCCGGACGATGTCACTAAGTGACAGTCGGGGTGGCTACGGGAGATTTTGGGTCCGGAAGGATGCCCCCGGACATGTTTTAAAACTGTAACGAAGAGATCAAACGCCAAAAAGAACAAACATCAGGAGCCAAAACAGACAAGTTAGCACGATCTGTAGCAGGATCAGGGACAGGTCAACGTCATTCATCAATCGGGGCGAATCCCACCATTCTGGTCATTCCAACAGGCTCATCGCCGACAATAACTCCACCTAATGCTTGGAAAATCTCCTTGGCCCATAAAAAGGTCCCCAATTCACTAAGGTGGAGACCATCGCACAAATACGGGTCGATATCCAGATCCTTTGTTGCCCTCTGCATATCAGCAATAATCAAGTGTTCTATCTCTTGCCCCATGATCTGCACCATTTCGTCAAGAGCCTGTTCAAAATACATGATTATTAGAGCCACAAAGTCACCTGCCTGTTGTTCCCAGATCACGGAGCGGGCAAAATTCGGGTACAACACGTAAACGATGTCCACGTTTGGAGCATCAGTCTGGATAGCCTTGATAGTGGTGACCAGATTTGCAATAACCTGAGCCTGGAATTCAGGCAGCCCTTCAATCGCTTTAGCTACAGCATCCTGATCATTATGGTTAATTGCACCGAAACGATTGACATAGTCATTCCCCCCCAAGGACATCAATACAACCTGAGCCTGCTCCAAATTGGGCTTCACCTTGTTTTCATAAAAGTTGCTACCAGGTAACCATTGCTCAGAGACACTACCCGGTACAGCTACGTTTATGTCTTCAGTTGGAACCAGAGGATCCATCAATTCCTTCAGCCGCGCAGGGAAGAACGGATAATCACCATCACCCAGCGAAGGTATGCTGTCACCAATAGTTAAAATACCAAGGCTTCCATTACGTATGGCTCCAGCCAAGTGCCTGGTATTGTTGGTACTTGCACATTCAGACCCATCGCCTGGATCAACCACCAGAATGTAATTGCCATCATCAAGGCCACCAAACGAGAACACGCCATTTGGACAAGTGGTGGTAGTCTTCTCATCACTCTCAGAGAAAAGAACGACGTCCACGTCACCCAACAGCTCATCACCATCGGTCAAACGCTGGCGATAAAAAGAATAAGAAGTGAAGTCGTTATCACGATAAACGGTCCCACTAATTGCAGGTTCAATCAATTCGTCTGGACTTGGGCACTCAGGTGGTTCGATGTCCTCATCACTGCCATCATCCGATGGGTTGTCGTCTCCTGAACCTGGATCTTCAGTAGCGTCGTCTTTAGCATCGGTTGAATCTTCACTAGGCTCCACATCAGATTCGTCACGCTCACTGTCAACATCAGCCACGTCTGAATCTGGTGTCTCGGTGGAATCACCAGCCACGTCACCTGTCAGTGCGTCATCATAGATGATCTCTTTATCATCCGGGGAGCATCCAAAAAACAGCGCAACGACTAAACCCATTGAAATTACAAAGCGTTTCATCTAGTCCTCCTGCGACACAAGAGCCGAAGCCTGAGCAAATTGTATTGCTCTAACAGGTTTTGCGCAATATGACGCATGGCACAAAAGTGGTGATTATATGAACGACACAAACGTTTATTGCGAATTTACAGGATTATGGAGTTGGGCTCGGTTATAATTAGAAGAGGTATGAAATACCAAACTGGAAGCCGACGTGGCCAGCGACACCAGAGCCTCCCTCCACGGCAACAACAGCCGGACCAAACTCTAAGTTAGCGTGAATATTTAGCTCCCTAATCACATTGTATTCGAAGCCTATGTTCCACAGTATTGGGATCTCACCCACTGCAGTACGGAACCAAACGCGAATCGGCATCCTAAGTCCAGCGATAACGGCGATGCGAGGGTTGTCCCAGCGATGGCTGTACTTGAGTTCCGGGCCTCCAATCTGAAATGCTGCATCGAAAAACCCCAGATAGTTCATAGCAATACCAAGATCTGCACCAAGGGAGATTGCGTGCGGACCTTGCTTCCACACCTGGCCCTTTAGCTGGACACCAAACGTGTTACCAAAAGTGGCATTCCAGCTCTGAATGTTGTAGCCAAGGTAATCAAGAGTAAGGAATGGCGTAATTTCAAACTTCGGTAACACTGGGATATGCACGCCAAAATCAGTAGACGGCCAACCTGTGCGGACTTCAAACGCGTAAGTACCCTTCGGCAGGATTTCGGCACCTTGGGTCAACCAACCAGACCCGCCCTTAGATTTGGCTAAAGCTGTTGATGCGGTGGACATAACGGAAATGGCTGCTACCACTGCAACCAGCGTCCTAAGAATCGACTTCATGCTACCCTCCAAAAATTTAAACACTCTGATCTATCCCTAAGCGAAAAAGCTCGCGTTGGTAGATGCTCGGGCCGAATTGTATAACAACAGTGCTAAGCTTTCAAACGTCACCCAAATTTATCATTATAATCAGGATAATGCAGTCAAGGCAGAAGCCTAAATCACCAAAGGTATGAGATGCCGATTCGGCCACCAGCGTGGGCAAAAGTGCGGACAATACCTCCCCGGGCTACGTCAACTGATGGGCCGAATTCGAGGTTTGCGTGAATGTTCAGCTCCTTGATCACATTGTATTCAACGCCGGCGTTGACCAGAATTGGAATTTCACCAGCCGCGGCACGCATCCAGACGCGAATCGGGACCCTCAGACCAGCGATCAGAGCGATGCGAGGGTCGTCCCAGCGATGACTGTACTTGACTTCTGGGCCTCCAATCTGGAAGGCTGCGTCAAAACCACCTATGTAGTCCATGGCTATACCTAGGTCGGCTCCAAGTGTGACTGCATCTGGACCGTTTTGCCACAGTTGGCCCTTTAACTGGACACCAAGCGTGTTTCCAATGGTGGCAGCTGCCCGGACATTGTAAAAACCGTAATCAAGGGTTAAAAATGGCATGATTTCAAACTTGGACGTGAACGGGATGTGAACACCAACATCGAATGCCGGCCAACCAACGCGAAATTCCAGTGCATAAGTGCCCTTTGGCAGGATCTCGCCGCCCTGGGTCAGCCACCCGGAAGTACCTTCTGATGCAGGTGAATCCTCAGATTCGGCGGGCGCTTGGGATTCGGATGGAGCACCAGACTCGTCTGGAGCCTCAGACTCGGCAAAAGCTGTTGAAGCGGTGGACATAATTGACATGGCCGCAAAAATGGCAACAAGCGTTCTAAAAACCGACTTCACTTTATCCTCCTCTTTTCGCCCATCCGTATAGGCAAAGCAGTTCAGTGGCAACGTGGGCACCTGCGATGGCCGTTATGCCTGTTGGGTCAAAGGGTGGCGCGACCTCTGTAACGTCGCCTCCGACCAAATTTATGCCTGCCAAGGCCCTTAGCAGCGCGGCGACTTGCCAAGATGCCAAGCCTCCCCACACTGGAGTGCCGGTACCAGGGGCGTACGCTGGGTCCAGGGCGTCGATATCAAAGCTTATGTATGTAGGCCGGTCGCCAACCAGCGATTTAATCACTTGGGATATTTGGTCAATCGACCGCTGATGTATCGAGGGTGCGTCAATGATTTTCAATCCACAGTAATCTTCACAATGAGTCCTAATGCCAACAAGGCATGAAGTTTTGGGGTCTATGAGCCCGGCTTTGACTGCTTTGTAAGTCCAGGTTCCATGGTCCAAACGCTCTAAATCATCGTCAGGCCATGTATCCGAGTGAGCATCAAACTGAACCAAGGAAATTGGGCCATATTTTTGGGCAAAGGCCTGCAAAATTGGCAAGGAAATGAAGTGATCGCCACCTAGGCTTATCACACCCACCCCAGCCGCCAAAATCCCGGCAATATGCGCCGATAAAGCCGCAGGAAAATCCTGAGGCTTTGCGTAATCAAAGGCTACGTCACCGTAATCAATGATATTTAATGATTCAAGAGGCGAGTACCCCCAACCATAGGGAGGATCAAATGGCAAAAGACTAGAAGCAATCCTAACAGCCCTAGGTCCAAATCTGGCACCAGGCCTATTGGTAACCCCTAAATCAAACGGCACCCCGGTAAAAGCCAAGTCCACCCCAGCGAGGTCCTTAGTATATCGACGCCGCAAAAAGCTAGTCGCTCCCCCAAAAGCATTCTCGAAGGCCAAACCTCGCAAATTGCTGGAGGTAAAGGCCAAATCAACCTGGTTTTTTGAATCGCCAAGGGACATAGCTGTATCCATGAACAAACCCAGAGGCGATTTTAGCAGATTTGATGCAGGCAGGGGGAGCGGCGGCGGGAGCAGGGACAGGATCAGGAGGCAGGTTCACTCGGCGTCTTCGAGCAGGTATCTGGCAATTACACCGTCGATGTCTGGGCCGTTGGACATGGGGTCCTTGACGAAGGGCTCGTTTGTGTCCGGGTTAATGACCGTGTGGGCTGAGACTAGCTTGATGAAGCGAAAGCCTTGCTCTCGTATTTGCTGGCCTAGCCCCCCATCCATTGGTAGGTCATCCAAGTCAAAATGGTCTCCACCCGCAAGTTCGAAATTGAAGGGATCGACTGGATTTGACTCCTGGTTGTACTTCACAGGGTACCTGCCTGCAAACCCAGGCCATAACTCTGGATTCGGCTCATACTTGGTCTCATCTGCAGCCGTGTAGTCATGTGGAAAAGCCACGAAGTTCTCGCCATCAATCGAAAGCATGACCACTATCAAATCCATGAAAATGTACGATGCGCCAGACTGGAAGCCATTTTCAAACACCACAAAGTCGGTGCCAGGCCCATTTTGGACCACTGCCCCACCCCAGGAAAGCGTTATGTAGTTATCGACTCCCTCTTCGTAGCCAAGGGAAAACACATCATAGCTCCCGGCATATTGTCCAGCACCAAACACGCCATTGGCGGCTTTGTTGGCATCCTTAAAGCCCTCACCCGTGTGGCCAGGAGCGTCAACGACAACGTTTGCAACATAAACCCCAGGAGTTGGCTCGTTGACCGTTTCAGAATCATTCAGACCATCGTTATGAACCTCTAAATCATCCAAAGCATCGCCCAAAACCTCGGAATCATTCGATGCGTCGATCAAAGTTTCAGAATTGTCCATCGCATCGTTGAAAGCTTCAGAATCCTTCAAAGCATCGTTGAAAACCTCGGAATCATCGGACACGTCGACGAACACCTCAGAATCATTCGACACATCGGTAAAAGCCCCAGAATCATCCGCTGCATCGTAAAACGCGTCAGACCCGCTCAAAGCATCGTTCAAATCTGGACTATCAGCCCCGCCACAGCCAGCTAAACTAACGGCAATTATGGCAACAACGGCAGCTAAGTATGTCTTCATAAACAGTCCTGACACTATTCTTGGGGAATCATCTTGCTCCAAGCAAACCCACCACAACCAGTCTCTAAATCCGCACGGTCAGCAGGAGCTGCAGTTAAGGCCTCTTCCTTGCTTGCAGCATCGAATTTGGTCTGACAGTAGAACAGATCGCCTTCTGGTCCATAAGTCCAATCAAAACGGCTCCACAGATTGGGATTCCACGCATTTTCGGAATCATTCAGGGCCACAGCCCATTCCTCGGAATTGTTGAATTCATCGATGTGGAAAACAGAGGCCGTTTCACCCAAACCCATCGTCCAGGTAGTTGCAGTTATCTCGTGCGGTGTACCATAGCCATCGACATAACTGCCGATGAGCTCCAGTTCATCACCACCACCGCAGCCCAAGGTTATAAACAAACTGGCTGCAAACACCACGAGAAGAGATTTACGAACGTACATGTGTCCTCCTTTTGTCCGGCGGGAAACTATGCTTGATCTTGGATAAAAACTGGCAAGCCGCAACGCTTCCTCCCGAAACATTATGCGTTTATGGACGTAGGCGAGTGTCCTGGCTCCCGGATCATCCTCCCCCAGCCCTTCCCGGCGTCACCCGACACCAGTGGATTTTCTGGGTTCGTCCTCGGTTACAGTTGCGGGGGCAGCGCCGGCATCTCACCGGACTTCCTGCACCGTCCGTCCGAATCACGGGATTATTGGGCGATAACGGCGTGTGTGTCAAGAGGAAGGTCAGGGACAGGGACAGGGACAGGGACGGAAGCAGGAGGCAGGGATTTTGGGCTATAATTTGCTCGGCGTGATTTCTTGATTTGCGAGTATGTGGAAAAATGCACGATCGTTCAATTATTCGGTTGATTCAGTCGAGTGCAAGACACTATGGACCAAAGGCACTCTTACAGGTCACTTCTGGGGATAGCCAAGTTGAATACTCTTGGATTGAAGTTTGGAATGCTTTGGTTGCGATAGCAGAACAGGTCATCTCGACCGGATTGCCTCACGAAAGAGCTGTTGGGATTGTGGCCCCACAATCAAGTACCACTTTGTTGCTTGAGCTTGGGATCATGGCTGCAAAAGGGGTTGCTTGTTGTCTGGAACCTCAATACACCAAAACACAACTAAACCAATTTGTATTTGAAACCAGACCCTACCTAGTGTTCGCCCCTGAGGATGAGTGGGACATGATAATCGCTACTGGCGATAAGTTTAAGAATCCCATCAAGTGTTTACCAATCCCCACACTACAACCGAGTTATGCCCAAAACATCTCTCAGGACCTTGAAAGCCGTCTGGCAAATTTGTACCCCGACATCCCGGCTATGTCCCTACAAACTGGAACCAAGACGATAATTAATCAACGATGTGACCTAACCCATAGAAGTGTCTATTCAATTTCCAGTGGTCTAGGACAGGCCATCGGCGCGACTCCATCGGATATCTGGCTAGTGGCCAACCTGAGGCCAAGACCATTTGATAAGTTCGCAGGACAATATACTGCTATCACCACTGGCGGAGAAATTGCCATCATAGAGTCGGATACCCCTGTGGAATTGCTAAAGCAACTGTGGTTGGCCAGACCGACGATTTTAGTTTGTACAGTTGATCAACTTAAGGAGCTAGTCGCGCAGGTACAAGTAGAAACAGCCAATTTAGGAGGCTTGCAGGGCTGGCTACTTAGGGGCGCTATGGCAGCTGCCGGTCTGAAAAAACAGACTTTTAAAGACAAGTTGGCTGGGCCGTTTCTTTCTAAAGTACAACACCAAATTTTTGGTGGACGACTTCGCGCTATCGTCACCGGTTTTGGAGCAATTGCCCCAGAAATTCGTAGGTTTTTCCACAACATAGGCATAGATGTTCGTACCACTTATGGGGTCGCAGAGGCTGGTGGCATTACCACTGTTGGTGGCAGTTTTGCTGATGTACCACCTGAAAATGTTGGTTTCCCATTACCAGGTGTAGAGCTGAAAATCGCTTTGAATGGGGAGATTCTGGTATCTGGAGCCGGGCTAATGCAAAGCTACACAGGAGTAAAAGTTCGAGATGAAAATGCAATTGAAGGAGGATGGCTGCATACCAACGATCTGGGTAGGATAAATCCTGATGGCAGCCTGGTATTCCTTGGGCGGCATCCATATCGAACGACCAAAACTTCTTATGAGACACATTTTGAAATAGTACATACCGTCGCAAACGCTGTTTCAATAGACCAGAATGACACAGAGCCAGCTACTGATTGGTTGTGGAGGGAACAACTGGAGCTAGGCAAGTACTAATCGGAAAAAAAGTGATAACTTACTTAATCAACAAGCTTTCCTGGATTCATGATATTTGAGGGGTCGGCCTCACGACGCACCGCTTTTATCAGGCTTAAACCAAGCTCCCCCTTTTCCAAAGATAACCAAGGCTTGTGATCAATACCCACCCCGTGGTGATGGCTAATGGTACCGCCGTGCTTTGCGATTGCGTCAGAAATGGCGGCCTTTATGGGCCTCCACTGACCGATTGGATCGTCTTGGTTTAGTGGATACATCAAGATGAAGTAAATGCACGAACCTGTGGGATAAGAGTGAGACAAGTGAGCCATAACATGGACTTTTTTCCCGTGACGGCCAAGCTCTGCCTCAAGGGCCTCTTGGACCTCCTTTTGTACCACGCCAATCTTTGACCATGGCACTGCAGTTTCATGGGTGTCGGTAGCTATTCCTGCATCCAAGAGGTCGTCGCGCATGTAAGGGTGCAGATAACGGTCACGATGCCAGTTTTTCGTAGGGGAACTGCCCACCGAAAGTCCGCCATGTGCTCTGCAAATGGCTATAGCCCTTGAAACATCGTATTCGACTTCCCTTAAACTTCCTTCTGTTCCAATTAAGGCAACACACTTTTGGTCTTTGAAGCCCAAGGGCGAAAGGGCCTTCAGGCCAATCTCTTTCAACAGATTTCCGCTACCCATTTTTAGATATGTGGCCGTTTCAACAGCATCTGACAGGCGCATGTACGACAATTTCAGGTCGGCTTGGCTGATTGCTCGCAAGGCTGCAGTTCCAGCCGCAAAATCCGGGAAAAGTACGGCCTTTATTTGATAGGCTTCTGGCTTTGGACGAATCCTGACGGTTGCTTCAACTATCACTCCAAGGGTCCCCTCAGAACCGGCTATACACATATCCAAGTCAGGACCAGCCGCGGAGACAGGACCAGTCCAGGTGACCAACTCGCCTTTTGGTGTGATAACTACGCAGGATTCCAACATATCATGGATATCGCCGTATTGATTTGACTGCTGGCCGGATGACCTAGCGGCAATCCAGCCCCCCAAAGTGGAAAATTCAAAGGACTGGGGATAATGGCCAAGGATGTGGTTGGTTTTTGCCAGTTCAGCCTCAAGATCCGGCCCATAAATGCCGGCCTGAAAAGTGGCGGTCTGGTTTTCAGGGTCAAACGCCAGGATTCGATTCATCTTGGTCATATCCAGACAAATGACTGGACGTCCTTGCGGATCCCAGGCCTCTACGCCTCCAACGACGCTTGAGCCACCACCAAAAGGTACAACCGCCCAATTGCGCTCGCCACAAAGGCGCAAAATGTCAGCCACCGCCTCGTTTGAAGTAGGTAAAACCACCGCGTCAGGGGCGTTCCTGATGTCGCCGCGTCGAAGGCGCAACAAGTCAGGAAGACTGCGCCCCATCGAGTGCATAAGCCTGGACATGTGGTCCTGTTGCACAAATTCCTGGCCACCAGCTGCAGCTACAAGATCGGCCAAGTCAGCCTCGTTAAGGCGAACGTCAGGCAGCAAAACATCTTCTGGATTCACAGGCGGGATGTGGGTACCAACCAAATCCGCCCCCAATTGCTTGCCCAGCCATTTCAAAAACGTGTCGCGTTGGCCGTGAAAATCATAGCGGGTATTAGCCCAACCCCACCCGCACCAATTTGTATCACTTCGTTTGATTGCCATGTTCTAACTCCTGCGCTCCAACTGCTGGATGAAGCTTCCAAAGTCCCATTTCAGCATTTTTGGGACGACCTGAAAAGGCATCGCGAATTGCGACCTTTTCCAAATAAAAAGGCTCGAAATTCCAGCCACTTGCCTTAAGTTTTGCCTCGGCCAGGTCTGACTCGTCGGTAACCGTCGCCCAGGCACCTCGTAACCAATATAGATCACACTGGCCAGGACTTCGAGGCTGAATATCTTTTGTTATCAATCGTACAAACAAATATCCCTTGTCTGTGCACTCTGGAGTGACTCTGTCTGGATTGGCACGACCTTCGATTTCCAGTGGATACCACACGTCTGCATCGTTTGGTTGATCAATCTCACCTGCAAACCATATCTGACTGTTATCTGGTAGTTTGGGGGCCACTTTCGCCAAAAACTGATACTGGACAGGCAGCGGATCTGGCTCCCAATCCCATGAAAAGGCCATCCAAAGCATCGCTGTGGTAAGCGCGGCCAACAACAGGGGGGCAATTACCTTTTGTGCCTTGGGAGCCAACTTCAAAGCCATCTTGCCGATCCATCCAACGGCGGCCCCACCCAAAAGGGCCATGAAGGGCCAGCCAACAAGCCCGTAGCATTCATGGTGGACTTCCATGGACTGAAAACCGGCAATTGCGGCGGCCAAAGGTGTCAAAAACCAGGCCGCAAAAAGGGCGACCAAGCGCCCTCTGCCCCACCCTACTAATGTACCTAACGCGCCAAGCACGACGATAATGACGCTGTGGGACTCAGGCGCAATAACTAGGCGATAAAATTGCTTTTTAAAGACTAATGCAAACAAATCAAATGAGACAAAAGTGGGCTTGACAACTGGGGTGGCGATTTCATCAAGGATTATCCTGAGCGCACCGGCTAGTGCCAGCAAAATCGTAAAAACGATTACAGATGACACCGCATGCAGCTGGCCACGTAAGTGCTTGATTGAAACCAGCCCCAAGACTGCCAACGGCACAACCAGCAACACTGATTCTGGCCTGGATAAAATGGCGAAGATCCAAAAAATCCCGGCCACAACTGCTGATCGAATAGTAGGCCTTTGCCTTACAACTTCAGTCGCCACGAAGGCCAACACGCCCATAAAGGCGGCCGTTACGCCAGCATCTAAAACCTGACTCCATCTGATTAAGTCAGGTGAAAAGGCGGCCAAAATCCCGGCGGCAATCCCAGTCAATGGGCCCCACCACATGGTCCCAAGAATTGCTACCAAGGCCACTGTGCCAGCAGAAAACAGCAAGGAAATCCATTGTTGTGCGACGACCGGATCTCCAATTGCCCAGGCTAATGGCGCCCCCCAAGCAGCTGGAAAACGATACCAGGTATGGCGGGTAAACAGGGGAATTCGTTCAATTTCAGCAAAATTAATAGGCCCGGCAGTCCCTAAAATCAACCTCAATACAATGGCCAGCAAAAACGCGATGGCGGCCAAAAGCAAAAGCCTTTTACCAGTTTGCCTGCTTTCCCAATTCCAAAGGTCAAAGCCAAGAGAAATCACGCCCAAAATGAAAAGCAGCCACATCGCAACCGGAATAATGCCATTGAACCATAAATCACCCGTGGAATTTCCGATGTGGTGCGGTTTAAAAGCCCTAAAAGGGCCGCTACCAGGTGGCAGCCACTTCTTACCAGGGGCGGCCAAGGAGAGCCAAGGTTGATAGTCACTGCCTTCAAACTTGGCCAAAACCGCGGATTTAATCGTTTGATTAAAGGCCCGATTTTCAAAGCTGACGCACCAATGGCCAGCAACTGTTCCCTTGCATGAGAGTTGCGGGTCAGTTAGTTCTATTTGCCCGCAAGATGGCCCATCGCAGACCCGTGCCATGACCTTGCTTTCTTCGATTGAAGCTCCATCAAAACGAGCGTTTGCGCCGATATCTGAAAAAATCTGCTGGATCTGAGCTGCTACATCAGGCCCTAAAACCCTTGCAGGCTCTTCGCTAAAGGCCCATTGGCTCGTAAGCAAAATCCCACAAACCAGCGTGATTACGATGTGTTTTTGACTAATCAAATAAACCCCACCCATTGGGTGAGGCTAGTGTAACTCAAAATCACGCCACCGGTGTGCCAGATTCCAAGTTGGGCCTAGAGGCGTGCCACCCAAAAACCCCGCCTGTGTCGATGGCTGACTTGCGATTGAGGCTAAGATTTTCGGCGCCAGTTGGCTAGGGGCGAAAAGTTTGATAGTGTCCGTCTGTGGACTTTTTTGGAGTAAACAACATGAGATTTCTTGGGGCCTTCATCTTCTCATTCATTTTGGTTTTTGCCGGCACACAGGCAGCGCAGGCCTGTACGAACTTTCTGGTGACACCTGGGGCATCGACCGATGGCTCGACTTTTATTACCTATTCGGCAGATTCCCACGATCTTTATGGTGATTTGCAGGTAATCCCTGCTGGTGTGCACCCCAAAGGTTCAACCATCACCATCTATGAATGGGACAGTGGAAAACGCCTGGGTGAAATTCCGCAAGTGCCGCGGACCTATGCGGTGGTGGGCCATATAAATGAGCACCAAGTCGGCATTACTGAAACCACGTTTGGCGGCCGAATGAAACTGGTTGATCCCAAAGGGATAATCGACTATGGCAGTTTGATGTTTATAACCCTTCAGCGCGCTAAAACTGCAAAAGAAGCCATCCAGATCATAGTGGACCTTACCACCGAATATGGGTATGCCAGCGGCGGCGAGTCTTTCAGCATCAGCGACCCCAAAGAGGCCTGGATCATGGAGTTTGTTGGCCGGGGTGAATGGGGCAAAGGCATCTTGTGGGTGGCCAGAAAGGTACCAGATGGCTATGTTTCCGGGCACGCAAATGCCGCCAGAATTCGCCAATTCCCCAGAAACGACAGAAACACGCTTTTTGCCCCAGATATCGTCCAGTTCGCCAGGGACCGCGGCTGGTATGAGGGGTCTGACGCTGACTTTAGTTTTGCGGACACCTATGCCCCCGCCGATTTTGGAGCACGACGTGCCTGTGATGCCAGAGTCTGGGCGTTTTTTAGACGAGTCGCTCCAAACATGAACTGGACCACTGATTGGACTGACGGGAAACCAGATGCAGAACCGTTACCTTTGTGGATTAAACCTGAAAGAAAGCTTGATGTTGCAGACATGATGGACCTGATGCGTGACCACTTCGAGGGCACGCCTTACGACCTGTCCAAGGGTGTGGGTGCCGGCCCATATGAACTGCCCTATCGTTGGCGCCCCATGGAGTGGAAAAACAAGGGTAAGACTTACTTTCATGAGCGTTCCACCTCAACCCAACAGACCGGCTTTAGTGTTATCGCACAGTCACGGGCCAAGCTGCCAGGCCCTATTGGGGGGATTTTATGGTTTGGCGTGGATGACACTGCTTTGACCGTTTATGTGCCAATGTATGCTGGTATCCTGAGCGCACCTCACGCCTTTGCTCCTGAGACTGCCGATTTCAAAACCTTTTCTTGGGATTCCGCGTTTTGGACCTTTAACTGGGTTTCAAACTGGGTTTACACCAGGTACAAGGACATGATCGTGGACCTGAAGGTTGTGCAAAGCGGCTTTGAAGGCTCATACATCTCTGAGATTCCAGAAATCGACGCCGCCGCGTTGGACTTGTACAAGCGTTCTCCAAGGCTGGCCAAAGAGTATCTGACCAAGTTCAGCCATGAACGTACGGCGACGCTTCTTAGCAGGTGGCAAAAGCTAGGCCAAGAACTGTTCATGAAGTACCTTGATGGAAACGTCCGAGACGAAAAGGGTAACGTCACCCACCCACCTCATCCAGACCACTGGCTGGATCGAATTACTGAAGAACGGCCTGGTTTTTACGAAGTCCTACCTATGCCAGGCCAACTTCAGGAGGGCGAATAGGCGCCGCAGCGAATTGCCTTAGTAACGCATGAATTATGGTGACTATCAGCCCATTTTTGACTACGATCCCGTGATTCTTGAAGGAGCCTGTTGATGGAGCCCAACGAAAACAAAAAGTTTCCCCGTTCATTTTGGACCGCTAACGTAACCGAGCTGTTTGAGCGTGGTGCGTACTATGCAATGGCTAGCTTTGTTGTCATCTACCTCGGGCAACTTGGGCTTGGCGACTATTGGCCATCTGTCTTGAATGGGGTTTTGTGGACGCTTATATACTTTTTGCCGATCCTGTCTGGGACCATTGCAGATCAGGTGGGGTTTAGAAAATCGCTGATTCTGGCCTTCATTTTGTTGACGGCTGGCTATTTGTTCATGGGCTCACCCGTGTGGTCAGGAGGGGCTGAACTAAGCGACACAGTTGGCAAGGAATTTACCGCTGGCATAGACGTGCTTTTGCCTCTGCTGCTTGGGATTTTATTGATCGGAGTCGGGGGCTCGTTTGTTAAACCATGTATCAGTGGGACGGTGCAGAAAACGGCTGTCGGCAAGGCTACACTTGGATTTGCCATATTTTACATGGTTATCAACATTGGCTCTTTGTTTGGCCGCGGCGTGTCGTATGCTGTTCGCACCAAAATGAATGACCTTTCATTGATATTTGCGGTTGCCGCGGCGTGCTCGATCCTTGCCTTGCTGACGGTGATTTTTGTGTACCGGGACCCGGAAGTGGAGCTTGGTGAAGGGACTGTGTCAAAGCCAAGAAAGAGCGTTGGCGAGATCCTGATTGGGATGGTAACTGTTCTAAAAAACGCAAGATTTGCCTTGTTTTTGCTGGTCTCATCAGGGTTCTTTTTCCTGTATGCCCAGGTTTACAACGTTTTACCCCTGTATCTGAAACGAGTCGTTGAAACCAATCCTGCCGTTGACTTGTACACGATGGCAAACCCTTTTGTAATCGTGTTTTTCCAGCTTTTAATAACCAAATTATTTGGTAAGATGCGCCCCATCCGCTCGATCATTGTTGGGACCATAATTATCGCGTTATCGATGATTATCAACTTGATTCCAATCTTTTTTGCAGACAACGTCAGGGTCGCCTTTATGGGCTGGTTGCCCGTTGGATCTGTGATGATCATCCTGACTGTCGCCATGATCGCGTTTGGAGAGCTTTTCACCTCGGCGCGTTCGTATGAGTACATCGGAGCCTTGGCACCCAAAGGTCAGGAAGGGCTGTTTTTGGGCTACGCAAACCTGCCAATGGCGATTGGTGCCTTGGTTGGTGGACCAGCTGGCGCCGCAATCTTCAATGAAATAATGGCCAAAAACGCGGTTGAATTGGAAAATGGCCTGCTTGAATTAGACCCCTTCTACAACGCTATGGGCTGGACAGTGCTGATGGGCATTGGACTGGCCTCTGCTATCAGCATGGTGCTATACAATCGATGGATTGAGCGCAACCCAGCTTAGTGATTCTATTTATTAGTCTTGATGAAGTTGGTAACCATCGAAACCATTCCGGCTACGTCGGCTACGTTTGCAGGCACCACAAGGGTGGTATCAGAGGAATTGGCCAATTCGCCAAACTTTTGCAGGTAGTTTTCGGCAACCCTAAGCTGCATGGCCTCCATTCCACCGCGATCAACCACTGCAGAGGCAACGGATCGCAACCCCTCAGCGGTTGCGGTAGCCACGGCGCGAATAGCTGCAGCCTGGCCTTCAGCTTCGTTGATGCGCTGCTGTTTTGTTGCCTCAGAGGCCTTGATAACCTGCTGTTTTTGGCCTTCAGCGTTGTTGATTGCCGCGTCTCTTTCACCTTCGGAGGTCAGGATCATCGCTCGCTTTTCACGCTCGGCTCTCATCTGCTTTTCCATCGCGTTCAAGATATCGCGTGGCGGAGTGATATTCTTGATTTCATAGCGCAAAACCTTGACACCCCAAGGTTCAGAGGCCTTATCCAGTTCTGAAACCACAGCGGCGTTAATGTTGGTTCGCTCTTCGAAGGTCCTATCCAAATCGATTTTACCGATCTCAGAACGCAAGGTTGTTTGAGCAAGCTGCATCAGGGCGTAAACGTAGTCATTCACCCCATAAGACGCACGTTGGGGATTTAGAACCTTCAGGTACAAAACGCCATCAATACCAACCGAGACGTTATCCCTAGTAATACAGGTCTGCTCGGGGATGTCGATTGCCCGCTCTTTAAGCTCGTGGCGATACCTGATTACATCGATAAAAGGCAGCAGGATATGAAATCCAGCCTCAAGAACGGCGTGAAACTTACCAAGCCGCTCAACCACATAGGCATATTGCTGGGGCACAACAACGGCCGTTTTCGCTATGATGACCAGCACAACAACAGCCAGAACTCCAACAACAATCAGTGTCGGCGTCATACTCTACCTCTTTTAATTAATTCCATTCATTTGTTGACTGTCATCTACCACGACGTGTAGTGACAACCCATCCACCTTAACTACCTTGCACCGCTGACCAGGTGTCAGTGCCGAGTCACCAACATTTACAGCGGTCCATACTGTGCCACGAAGCTCAATCGCCCCGCGATCACCTGGGGCAATCTGGTCATTTGCAGTTCCGAGCTCATCTACGAAATCATCGACGTTTTTAGCAGGTTTTGACTGCATTCTACGCATTATTTGACGACGGAATAGCAAAAGAGAGGCTACCGACAGCACCGAAAACGCCAACAACTGCAACCACAAGGGTGTGCTGGGCACAATGCCAGTCACCAGGCCGATTACAAGTGCAGCCGCCCCAAAGAACATGATAAAAACACCAGGAGCAGCCATCTCAATGACCATCATTACCAGACCCGCGACAATCCATATCCACCAGGACATAATCACACCCCAAAAAACTAGTTGGCTATCCTAGGCAGCCGTAGCACCGTTGCCCAAGCCCTACTCTAGGTCCTGTCCCTGGTCCTGATCCTGTCCCTGTCCCTCGTCCTGTCCCTGCCCCTGATCCTGTCCCTGGTCCTCATATCGCTCCACCGAACCAACTGGGACGGCATTCGCCGGGGCGGTTTTTACTGCACTCACAGGCACAGTCTCTTGGCTACTCGGCTTCTCCTTTCTGAGGCCCAGAATTGCTGGGAAATCAAATCCAATACCAAGCAGCAATCTAAAGTCCCAGGTGTTTCGCTGTATGATACCGATGCCGACATTTGGCTCATACAGGTCCTTACCACATTTAGCCCAATCACCATCCATGCAGGCCGGGTTTCCAAATATTCGCTCGGCCCACGATCTGGGCTGCGTCACGTCATAGGAGGCTCGGATATCAATGGGCAGATAAATCCCCTCAGCCAATCTAATCGCAAGATTGATACCAAAAGTCAGCCTTGTAGTAGTCGGCGATGATGTCTGAAAGTTGTAGTCCTTGAATTCTTGCGGCACATAGCTCTGCTCTGCCCAAGTCTTGAATGGCAGCACAAACTCGGGTCCTATCACCAAGCCCAGCCTGATTGGCTTAAGTGGCAAGATGAACTGCACCAGCAAAGGAAGGCGCACATTTATCCTTTGAGCGTTGATCTTCCAATCGTAGCCGTCTAGTGGATGCTCCCAGATTTCGTCATTCTCAAACAAGACATCTAGTTCAAGTCCAACAAACTTAAAAAACCGCATTTGCAGGTACAAACCACCACCAGCACCAAATCCACTTCTTTCATTACCAAACAACACATCCTGACCGGACATATCCAACGGGCTATCTGCAGGTTTGTTCCAGTAGTTATAGCCCCCCATTCCCTTTAAACCAAACTCAAACGAAAATATGTCGCCCCAAGACGCCTGGGCAGGAGCCGCCATCAACAAAATTCCCATCGCAGCAAAAACGATTAGAGCCCTGTGTTTCATATCAACCTCCAACGTGACACAGCGGCATATTCTAGCATAAAGATACGACACATGATGGAAATGTGGAGCAAGGGCAGGTCTAGGTCAATCAACCTTTCCTGGGGCCTAGTATCCCCCCGGCTGAAAACCTGGTCTCTTCAACAGTGTAAAATGCTTTTGGAGCAAGCTCTTTCACGATTTTTACGAATTCCGGTACGCTTCGTCTCTTTATTACAGAAATCAATACAAACACCGGTCCATGCATCCCCTCACCAGGAACAACGGTGACCCCAAAACCAGCTTCACGGAGTTTATTCACCAAGGCAAGATTCTCAAAGGTCGTGATGACGCGAACTAAGCGAGTACCAAGCCCAATGATTCCTTCAAGTTTCACACCTGTAAGCGTCCCAACAGCAAAGCCCCCAGCATAGGCAACCACATAAGCTGGACTTTCATTGATTGAAAGAATCGTCTTACTAATAGCAAGAATAAAGATGGTAAGCTCAAAAAAACCAGTAAAAGCAGCGAGGTAGGCGCGCCCTTGAACCGCCATTATCTGGCGAAAGGTCCCCAAAGTAACATCACAAACACGCATGAAAAAGATCAGCAACGCCCCAGCCAAAATCGACCACATCTAAACCAAACCTCCAGAAACGATCCGAATCGAACTTACAGCAGAAAGAAAGAATGTCAACAGGAACGGAGGCAGGGACGGGAGGCGGGGGCGGGGAGTAGACCTTCCCCATTGTAGTTGTGTTCGTGATCGTCGAGCGTGTACGTTTAAGTGGATTGTGGCTCTAACTTCAATGGACCATAACGCTAACCTCTACCAAGATGGGATCGGTACCGTAATCGGTTCTTAATGACAACCTGGCGACTCTTTCAAGGGGGGCCGGCGACTCATTTTTATGAGCTAGCAATATGGTCTGACCCCAGGCCGGTGGGAAAACTATCGGCAGTTCCAGTTCTTCTGCGACGTAAAACTGGCTAGACTCTTCGCCTGGTTCTCCCCAGGGTTCAACACTGATAAAAGACACCTCAACCAGTGAGAAGGGAACAACGCCATTGTTTTGGATGACTATTTGCCTAAGTGATGGATTACTGCCTTCCTGTGGGCCGAAGGTCACCCCAGTATCCGGAATAACCAAAATTTGAGGCTCAACCGCTTCGCCGACTGCAGAAATCTCAAGCAAAATGCAGGAATCCTTTGGACTTTTCACAACAATTGTGCACAGTTTCTGTGAGCCTTCCGTGACAGATTCTGGTCTCCAAGTGACCTTCACAACACTTGGATTTTCCGATGTTAAAGCAATTTCACTTGCCTCAAGCGCCAGTTCACCACACCTGTCACCCACCAAATCCAAGACTACTGCAAGACTATCTAGGCCCGTCACACTCAAACTAATGGAGCGCTCGGCACTAAGGTCATCACGAATAAGCCCAAAATCGATGGTTTCCATGTCACTAGACACAGATGGCAAAGAAGCTTCACAAAGGTCCTCGACGTCACCAACCTCATCGCCCGCAGGCGCCACCTCCTGCTCATTAAAGGCCTCTGAAACGTCCACAACGTCGTCAGCTTGGTCAGCCAGAAGCCCCTCGTCTCCAACTAAAGAATCATCAGGCTTGCTATCTGAGCCACAAGAAGCCAAGAACACCAAGCACACAAAAGCAAATCGAGGGCCAATAAACTTCCTGAGTCTTGAAGTAAGCATAAGCCGCCTCCAATTTTGCAAAAACCAACATTGTCTATCAGAGCGAACCGACCACGATCTCAACAGAAATGAAAAAACAATAGATCCAGTTGTTTCCTTACCCTAAGAAAGATTAAATGCCCCTGCTACGCCACCGGTGTGCTAGCATGCTCGCACCCTTACGCGGAGTTTTTAAATGCTGGAAATCCACATGACTCGTGTTGCGCGGCTGTTTGCCGTCTGTTTACCCCTAGTTATCTTGCCTGCTGGACCTTCCTTGGCTCAGTCTGAAGAAATGAATGAAGGGGAAAAGTCAGCAACCAAGGTTGAGCTGGATCATTCTCCGGCCGAGCTTGTTTGGGTGCGAATTCCAGGTGGTACTTTTAAGATGGGGTCGAGTGTCATAGCGGAGGAAAAGCCCGTTCATAAAGTGACGATGCCCACCTTCGAGATGACTAAGACTGAGGTGACGGTTAGTCAGTATAAGGCTTGTCTTGAAGCGGGAGCTTGCACACCTCCTGGTGACGATTCAGAATACTGCAATTTGAATGCTCCAGATCGTGGAAATCACCCTGTGAATTGTGTTGATTGGAAACAAGCCCAAGCCTTCGCAAAGTGGGCTGGAGGTCGGCTGCCAAGTGAGGCTGAGTGGGAGTATGCAGCGCGTAGTGGCGGGCGTAAGCAGGAGTATCCTTGGGGCAACAAAAAACCAACCTGTTTACATGCTGTGATGGAGGATTGTGGCCATGATGGAACAATGCCAGTTTGTAGCAGGCCAGATGGTAACACCGCTCAAGGCTTGTGTGACATGGCTGGCAACGTCATAGAGTGGGTCGAGGACTCCTGGCATGATAATTATAAAGGCGCTCCAAGAGATGGTTCAGCATGGGTGTCACGAAAAATCTATCGCAAGGTTACACGAGACGGCGCTTGGGATAGCTCAGCCGCAGCCATGCGATCAGCAAGCCGTGGCCCCTGCTCGCCAGACGGCCAAGGTTCCGGCAGCGGCTTTAGAATCGTAAGAACCCCACGCTAGCACCACTTTCCCCCACTGTGGGATGGCGTGTTATCCACGACTGATTGGGCCGTCGGTCCGCCGGCTTCCTGGTACCTAGGCGGTCGGTCATACGACGGCCCGCGAGTCAGGCCAGATGGCGAAGGTCTACGGACAGGAGACAGGGCGACATGGGCTGGGACAGGAACAGGGGCAGGAGGCAGGGACAGGGGCTATGAATCCTCTTCCTTCATTTGCATTTTGGCGCCCCATTTGGCCAGGACGAAGGTTATGACACCAAGGCCTACGAACATCAGGAGGCCCAGTAGTTGACCCCAGATTCCGGTGTACCAAGCTGCAGGGGTATCTCGTAGGACTGTCACGCCATCAGCCACTGTTTCAAGGTTGAATTCTTTGCCGATGCTGATGAATCGAATTGCAAATGAAGTCCAATCGAGACGTAGCACTGCTGACACAATCCCGATGATTGCAGCACCTGCGATCATGCCTGACGCGATCAAAGTACCCTGATTGGCACGAGCTTCCTTCTCACGCTTCGAGCTGCCACTTCTAGCAACCAACCATGCAGTAAAACCACCAGCCAAAACCGCGGCGTTGATACCAATTGGCAGATACATACCAAGTGCAAATGCAAGCGTTGGAATTCCCAATAAGGTAACAATAATGGAGATTAAAGCCCCAATTCCATAAAGCAGGTAAGGCTGCTGCCCGCCAGTCATCAAGCCCTTGATGACTGCCGCAATCATGTTGGCCTGTGGGGCAGGCAAAACGTCTTCGTTAGAAACCATCACACCGTTCTTTTCCACCAGGAAATGGAAGGCTTGATCCATGATTGGAATAACAAAGGCAACCACCAAGGCTGCAATGGCAAGCCCCAAGAACTTCCAGACCTGCTGCTTTCTTGGGGTGGCACCAATCCAGTAACCAACTTTAAAGTCCGAGATCAAGGCCCCAGCAACCGAAAGCGCAGTACAAACAGCGGTTCCAATGACCAGCGCCACAAAAATGCCAGTCTGGCCAGACAGACCAACTGCCATCATCACCAAAGATGAAATGATAACTGTCACCAAGGTCATCCCCGAAACTGGGTTTGTTCCAACAATCGCGATTGCCTCGGCTGCAACTGGGGTAAACAGGAAGCAAAGCAAAAACGAGATAACCATTCCAATTAAGGCGTACAAAATGGACTGTCCAATGGTAAAGTCCTTGGCCAAAACGCAGACTACGAAAAACAAAATGCCCATGCCCAGCGTGGCAAGAAGCTGAATCAAAAGGACATTCGCCGGCTTCATGTCCAAGTTGGTTCTGGCGACATCCGAAACAACGCCTTTCTTACCAATACCTTTGAAGCCAAGCACTACGGAACTGGTGATTATCTTTCGCATTCTGATAAGACCAATGACGCCGGCGGTCGCGATAGCTCCAATGGCGATTGGCTTGATGAAAGCACTAAAAATGGCACCAGCGTTCATCTCGGCAATGTTGTAGGAAACACCTGCATATACCAGGGGTTCTGGACCGCCAAATATCACACCCATTAACGGCACGAAGATCATGTACGCAACCACAGAGCCAGCAAAAATGATGGCCGCATACTTAAGACCAATGATGTAACCAAGGCCAAAAAGCGCAGCGATGGCGTTTATCTTCAGTTCAACCCGGATTTTGCCCAGCCATTCACCGACTGGCCCCAAAACTGATGTGGTGGAAATACCAGGATTCCAAGCATTTACTGTTTCCGCCAAAAAGTCGTAAGCGGCTCCCAATCCAAAGGAAGTCAGCAGGATTTTGCCAGCGCTGCCACCAGAAGACTCACCTGAAACCAAGATTTCATTGATGGCAGTCGCCTCTGGGAAGGGCAATTCCCCATGGCGGTCAGCCACAAAGTACTTTCGCAAAGGAATAATCAGCACCACGCCAAGCGAGCCGCCAAGGAAGCAGGCCAGGAAAATCTGCCACCACGTTGGTTGAATGGCGTTGAGGTAAAGCGCCGGAATAACAAAGGCAGCGCCGGCAGCGACAACACCTGACGCTTGGCCGATGGACTGAACCATAACGTTTTCGAGGATGGTCGATTTCTTGACCCTCATCCTGCCAAAAAAAATCGCCGCAACCGCGATTGGAATGGCTGCCTCGATTCCAGAACCAGCCCTTAGAGCGATGTAAAGGCAGGCTGCAGAAAAGATTAAAACCATCACCAGGGCCATCAAGACAGACCACACCGTGATTTCAGGTATGCTTTGCCCAGCCCCGATTATTGGATTGTAGGACTCGCCTGGTTCCAGTTTTCGATAAGCATTGGCAGGTAATAACCTACCCTTAGTGGGAGCGTTCATTCGGCCTCCTAAGGTCAAGTTGGGCCGATATTAGCCTGATTCAGCGACTAAATAAACCTAAATAGAGGATATTTGCGGGGTATATTTGTCATGTATCGAAAATTAGGGGTCTAAAATTGAGGTTTGGTTGATGTGTAAGGCTCGTAATACAGGCCGGGTTTTGGGGGCAAGGAGCAAAACTGGAGTTTTAGGGAGCATATTTGGACAAAAGGCTGCCACTGATGTGTTGGATTTGAATGTCTGCCTGTGCCAAGTCAGTTTTCGCCCGCTCTACTCGCAGCTTGGCTTGGCGCCATGCATCTTCAGCCTGCTCAACTTCTATTGCTATTGCAGTTCCAATCTCGTAACGACGCTTGGTGGCCTGGACTTGCTGGGCTGCAAAACCGAGCGTCTGTTGCGCCAATTTCCAACGTTGCTGGGCCGAATCTAGCTTGCTGAACGCAGATTCCACGTCAGTTCGAATCTGCTGAGCAGCGGCCATCAAATTGGCCTCAGCAACCTCAACTGCCATAGCCGCCTGGGCCCGCTGCGCACGTTTCCGGCCGTTAGTCAAAGGCATTTCAAAGGTAAGGCCAACAAAGGCACCACCTGCTTGCGCCTTTCCAAACTGCTCAAAGGCTGGAACCATCGACTGGTTGCCAAGCCCTTCTCCTTGAATCCAGGCCAACAGGTCGAGCTTTGGTCGCAGCGCCTCGCCTGCTATCTTGGCTTGGTCCCTGGAAATGTCTGCAAGCACCGTCAATTCGCGAATCCTATAGGAATTTTCCAAGGCCAATTCAAGGACTTTTGTTAAATCTGGCTTCAAATCAAAAGGAATCAAGGCTTGCGCCTGCGCTTGGTCAACCGACACATCCGCGCCGCCAGGCTCACCCAAAAGCCGCGTCATTTCAAGTGATTGCCTGGTCAGACTATCTATTGCTTGTGCCAGTTCTTCTTCCCTTGAGGCCATCGCTGTCAAAAACGTCAAAGCCTCGACTGGCGCTACCGTCCCCTTATCGATCCTCGATTGAACCTCCGCCAGCGATTTTTTTGCCAGTTCAACTGCCTCCTTCCTGATTTCAACAACACCCGAGTTGTAAGAAAGCTCCCACCAGGCCATCAAAACAGCCTGCAAAGTCTCGCTGGCAACGCGATCTGCCTTTAACTGCGCGGCGGACCAAGAAAGCCTGGCCTGGCGCAAGGATGCCTCGCCAACCGTCTTACCCAGGCCTCTAATCAACGATTGTGACAAGGTCAATCTGCCAGAAAACCCATATCCTGGCCCCATTTTTCCACCTGCGATCCCGGTTGAGGAGGCCGTAAAATTCTGGGCGTTGATCGACCCAGCAAGGTCTAACGCAATGGAAGTGCCAGTTGAAAACGCCTTTGACACTCCGGCTGATAGGTTGAAAGAATCCGAGGTTGAAGTCGCGATACCACCAGCTGCCAAGCTTAGACTTGGTTTCGTCTGACGGCCATAATTTGTGTCAGCATAGAAAATAAACGGGTAAAGGTCCTCTTCAGCCAAAACAGACTGATGTGCCTGCTTTGCCTCAATCATAGCGGCAGCCAAAGTTGGGTTTGCAGCCATCGCCCGTGCCACAGCGTCGCGTTGGCTCAAGGTTTCAGCGTGTGCCGCCCCTGCAATAACATGTGCCGCCCCTGCAATGAAAAGGGAAACAAGCACAAATATCCTGCCATTCATAGTATTACCTCTACTCGTATCTAAGCGCTTCGATTGGCTCCAGTTTTGCGGCCTTACGAGCAGGTAGATATCCAAAAACCACCCCTATCAGCGCAGAAACGGCGAATGCCACCATTATTGATTCTGGCGAGACTACAAATGGGACTTTTAAACCTTTGGATACGCCCCAGGCGCCTAGTACCCCAATAATTACCCCAATTAAGCCCCCCAAAACGGACAAAACGACTGATTCGACCAAGAACTGAAGCATCACTTCACGCCCCAGCGCACCAATGGCGATTCTGATACCGATTTCCCTGGTTCGCTCGGTGACTGACACAAGCATGATGTTCATGATCCCAATACCGCCTACGATAAGGCAGACCGCGGCGATAGCGCCCAAAAGGGCGGTCATTGACGATGTGGCGGCTGTAACAGCTTGTGCAATTTCAGCAGTATCACGCACCACGAAATCGTCATCGGCTTTAGGTGCAATGCGACGTCGTTCACGCAGCACAGACGTTATGCCGTTGATTACCCGGCCGTTATCCACACCATCTGCGGCAGACAGAAAAAACATGGAAACATCAGGAACTCCAGCTACGCGCCTTTGAAAGGTCAGCAACGGCATCAAAACCAACTTGTCTTGGTCCTGACCACTTGAGGCCTGCCCTTTGGAGGCCAGCACCCCAATAACCTCGCAGGCCATTCGCTTAACCCTGATCGATTCACCAATCGGGTCATGACTGCCAAACAGGTCATTTTTGGTGGTTTCCCCGATTACGCACACCGCCAGACCTGAGTGTTCTTCAGAAGGCGAAAACATGCGCCCAGAGCCGATCTCGTATTCGCGCACCTGCAGGTAATCTGCAGTAGTACCAGTCACCATAGTCGTGTCGTTTTTGTTTCCATGCACCACAGGCAGGTTGCTTGAGGCAACTGGGGCGATAGCCGCGACACCTGGGACTTTGGCCAGCGCGGCTGAATCCTCGTTCTTAAAAGGCGGGGCCACCGTTGCAGTTCCACCACGACGGGAACCAGAACCTGGGAATACCATTAGCAGGTTTTTGCCCATCTTGGCGATATCAGCAGTGACCTGAGCTGTAGTCCCCTGCCCTACTGACACCAAGGTAATCACGGCCGCAACGCCAATGACCATTCCAAGCATCGTTAAAAACGACCTCAACGCGTTGCGCCTGATTTCCTGCAAGGCCATTAACAGGGTGCTCCAAAACATCAGTTCACCCCCTTGATGCCAGTATCCCTAATAATTCGGCCGTCCTTGAATTCAACAATGCGTTGGGCATATTCAGCCATTTCTGGCTCGTGGGTAACCATGACAATGGAAATACCTTCATTTTTGTTGAGGCTGACCAACAAATCCATTATTTCGACGGTCGTCTTGGAATCTAGGTTTCCAGTCGGCTCGTCAGCCAAAAGCAGTGACGGCGTAGTAACAAGCGCCCTTGCAATCGCCACCCTTTGCTGCTGGCCACCTGAAAGCTCGCTTGGCAGATGATGTCCCCGATCACTAAGCCCAACCTTTTCAAGGGCAATTGATGAAAGTTCACGACGTTTGGCGGCCGGCATCCTGCGATAAATCAAGGGTAACTCAACATTTTCCCTGGCTGTTAAGCGCGCCAACAGATTAAACCCTTGAAACACAAAACCTATGAAATGGCGCCGCAGCAATGCCCTTTGATCGCCATCCAAAGTGGAGACGTCTACGCCTCTAAAGTAGTGTTTTCCAGCAGTTGGGGAATCCAAAAAGCCCAACATGTTCATGCAGGTCGATTTACCAGAACCGCTAGCCCCCATCACAGCCAAGAATTCGCCCTTGCTGACCTCCAGATCAATGCCGTCTAAGGCTTTCACCAAGGACTCACCCTTACCATAGTGCTTTGACATGCCTTGAAGTTTAATCAGGGGCGTTTCGATGACAGATGACATCACTTTGCCCCCGTTTTCAAGGCCAGATCTGTTATAACAAGCTCGCCAGGCTTAAGGTCGCCTTCTAAAATAACCGTGTTATCTCCATCAGTTTCACCCCTGATGATATTGACTGCAACCGGCTGACCATCGACCAGCCTGTAGACTTCCCCTGGAGAGCCAGCCACCGAAGGACCTTGGTCCCTTTGGTCACCCCGCCTACCACCCCACATCCCTGGGGGAGGTCCCATCCTGAAGGGGTTTCCAGAAGGCTTGCTCTTTTGGGCCAATTCAGGTTTTGGTGGCTTAAAGCGAAGGGCCTCGTTTGGGACCAAGACCGCGTCTTCAACCTTGGCAGTGATAATCGTAGCTGTGGCAGTCATACCTGGGCGAAGGGCTTGGTCATCGTTATCGACTGATAAAATGGCCTCGTAAGTAACCACATTCTGGGTTAACACTGCAACATTACGAACGTTTAAGACTTTGGATCGAAACTTTCTGCCTGGATAAGCATCAACTGTAAATAAGGCCTCCTGACCTTCCCGAATGTCACCAACATCAGATTCATCAATGGCTGCCTTAAGCTCCATCTCACTTAGATCGGTAGCCAAAACAAACAGTTGGGGCGTTTGGAAGCCAGCGGTCACTGTCTGACCTGCTTCGACTTTCCTGTCCAAAACAATGCCTGAAATAGTTGATTTAATGACGGTTTTTGCCAACCTAGTCGCGGCGGCATCCTGAGCGGCCATAGCCTCGGCCACCGATGCCTGCGCAGACGCAACCGACGCCTTTGCCCTTTGAGCCGCCGCCCTGGAAGAATCCAGATCCTGTCTGGAAATCAAACCTTCAGCCGCCAGCGATTCAAAACGTTGCAGATTCTGGCGGCTTTCTTGCTCGGTGGTCTGGGCCGTCAACAGGGCTGCTTTGGCTGACTGCATCCGTGCCTGAGACTGGGCCACGTCAAGCTCAAACGGCGTTGGATCAATTCTGGCCAGCACCTGACCAGGCTCAACGTGGTCATTAAAGTCCACCAAAACTTCCACTAAGCGGCCACTGACTTCAGCGCCTACTTCGACCTTGTTTCTGGCATCCACGGTACCAGTTGCAGACACGACAACTTCCAAGCGGCCTTTAGTTACCTCGGCTGTCTGATATTGCGATGCAGGATCTGGGGCCCTGTTTTGGACGACCTCGTAAATGACAAATCCAGCCACTAACACCAGGACAATAGACAGTATGAAGATCAATCGCTTACGACGGCGTCCTTTACTATCGTTGGCCAACACATCACTGACTTCGACGTCGCTCATTAGCACCTCCGATGCAACCCGCCCAATTGGGCAGTTTATCTTGTCAATTTAAGAACTATGTAACAAGATGCAACAGTGGGTTATGAAAATGTTTGGTTGCCGTAGGTGCGGGCAGGGCCAGGGGCAGGGACTGGAACGGGGACAGGGACAGAGACAGGCTAGGTGAAGTGATTTGGGACTACGGCGCGGGGGACTGGCACCGGTACCAGCCTGGGGTATTCACACAAGTAGTGCCTTCCGGGCAGTCGTGCAGGTTCCTTTCGCACTCGTTGATGTCCACGCAGGTGGCACCATCCTCCTCGAAACCAAGAGCGCACATGCAACCACTGATGCCGTCCCAGACTGAATCCTCCCCACAGAAGCACATATGGCCACCGAACACTTCCTGATTCTCGCAAGTAGCATTCGGACCACATAAGTCCGCACCACCCTCTGAGCCACAGACATCATCCAACTCACACCTATCTTCATTATTCTTGTGTGAACCCTGCGGACAGCCACACTGGTAGCCATCGCTTGAATTTACGCACACCGCTCCCCCAGTGCATGTCTTTGGGTCGCACCCACTGCACGCATCCTCATAGTCGTCGCAGCAGTCGCCCCATAGAGCACAATCTGCGTCGCAGAAGCACTGCTGATCGTGGCTGAAGCCGGCTACGTTAAAGCCTAGGAAGAAGGAAGGCTCAAAACAAGCTCCAACACAGCTAGCCGTTCCTTCCAGCACATTAGCAGGGGTTGTGTTAAGTGGTACCCTTGCCAAACTGGTGACTGCACCCGGCACGGGAACCCGTTTTACCACAAACGTATTCAGATCGACCAAGGAAACGAATTCGGCGGAGTTAGCATGCCCGAACATCGAATTGAACGAGTATCCAACAAAGGCCTTGTCATCACGAACCACCAGCGAATTAAAGCTATAGAGTACGAATGGTGAGTTAGATTGAAGCTTGGCAGAACGACTCGAATCGAATGTAAAGACCCCAGGAGACTCAATGTTACCCACCATCAGCAGGCCGCTGATTTCCTCTTCTTCTAGCCCCTTCTTCGCGGCACCACCAATGGAACCGCAACCGAGCATATACGCATGCCTACCAGCCCTATCAAAAGCAACTGACTGAACCACACGTGGGATATCCGTGAGCACGCCTTTTATCTCAAGCTCACCTGGAGAAGTGATCTCAAGCACCATGAGCTGGAACGAGGGGGTGTCACCAACCTCAGGTGCCTGGGATGGGTGCTTGGTAGCAGAATTAACGTCTTGCATTCCAGAAATTAACACAGTTTTGCCATCAGGAGCAACCGCTATATCCGCAGGAGCCAATGCGTATTCTGTCAAATCAAGAGACCCACTAAAAGTTAACTCTCCATTCTCTGACAGCACCAAGACGCCAATGGATTGCTGACCAAAAGAACTAATGATCACGGTTCCATCAGGAGCGAGTTCACCATGACCGAAGCCCATTTTGGCCAGATCGAAAAGGTCTACCATACTCATGGCTTCAATATCAATAACTACAACGTGCTGACCAAACCCAAAGGCAACGGCGTATTCTCCATCAGCACTAATCGCGATACCTGAGGGATTTATAGGCATAAGGACATTACCCTTGATAGACGGCTCCTTCGGGTTCGATATATCAACAAAGTAGATGAACCTATTTTCTGTGGCGGATATCAGTGCAGTTTTACCGTCTGGAGTTACCACCACATCCATGTTCCCTTCGTATCCAAGCTTCCCCTGCAGGAACGGACCATGAAGAATCATCGTATCCGTGTCAAGCATGCCAATACCGCCACTGAAATACGTAACCACAACCCATTTTGCTGCATCCAAGCAAGCACTGCCCTCCCAAACAAAACCTGCCGGACATTCGCATTCAAAGCTGCCATCGGTGTTCTTGCAGACCGCATCTGCCGGACAGTTATGGGTGCCAAGGACGCATTCGTCGATGTCGACGCAGTCATCCCCTTCCAAGACGTAGCCGGTGTCGCACTCCTGAGGCGTCACTTCATCAGATGTAACTTCATCGGACGTCACCTCATCAGAGGTAACTTCATCTGACGTCACTTCATCGGACGTCACTTCATCGGACGTCACTTCATCGGACGTCACTGCATCGGACGTCACCTCATCAGAGGTAACATTGTCGGGCCTTACACTGTCATCGGCCACGTCATCGGAGGTAATATCATCGGACGCTACCTCATCTGGCGCAACGTTGTCAGTTATCACATCATCGGGTGTGTCGTCACCACCACCGCAACCGGCCAGCACAAGCGCTGTGCCAAGAATGACGGCGATGCCAAACCGGGCAACGGATGCCCCAACCAACTTTGAATTGAGCATGTCCAAACTCCGTAAAAGACAGTCTAGGAAACCGTGGTGAGTTTACAGGATTTTGGGAACTGAGAAAACAGAATTTTGGGAGGCAGGGACAGGCTAGGTGGGGTGGTTTGGGACTACGGCTCAAGGGGCTGGCAGACGTACCGGCCTGGGATATTCACACAAGTAGTGCCTTCCGGGCAGTCGTACAGGTTCCTTTCGCACTCGTCGATGTCTACGCAGGCGTCACCATGTTGCTCGTGACCGAAATCGCACATGCAGCCACTGATGCCGTCCCAGACTGAATCCTCCCCACACGAGCATATATGGCCACCGAATACCGGCTGATTCTCGCAAGTAGCATCTGGACCACATAAGTCTGCACCACCCTCTGAGCCACAGACATCATCCAACTCACACCCATCCTCATTATTCTTGTGTGAACCCTGCGGACAGCCACACTGGTAGCCATCGCTTGTGTTTACGCATACCGCTCCCCCAGCGCATGTCATTCGGTCGCAACCACTGCACGCATCCGCATAGTCATCGCAGCAGTCGCCCCATAACGCACAATCTGCGTCGCAGAAGCACTGCTGATCGTGGCTGAAGCCAGCTACGTTAAAGCCTCGGATGGCGAAAGGCTCAAGACAAGCACCAACACAGCTAGCCGTTCCTTCCAGCACATTGGCTGGGATTGTATTAAGCGGTACCCTCGCCAAACTGGTGACTGAACCCGGCGCGGGAACGCGTTTTACCACAAACGTATTCAGATCGACCAAGGAAACGAATTCGGCGGAGTTAGCATGCCCCACAAATACATTGAGCGAGTATCCAACAAAGGCTTTGTCATCACGAACCACCAGCGAATTAAAGTTCAAGCCTAGGCATGGTAAGTTAGATTGAAGCTTGGCATGGCGACTTGCGTCGAATGTAAAGACCCCAGGAGACTCAATGTTACCCACCATAAGCAGGCTGCTCACGTCCTCTTCTTCTGGCCCCTTATTCCCGGAACCACCAGCCATGGAACCGCAACCGAACATATACGCACGCTTACCAGCCCTATCAAAAGCAACTGAATGAACCACACGTGGAATATCCGGAAGCACGTTTTTTATCTCAAGCTCACCTGGAGAAGTGATCTCAAGCACCATGAGCTGGTACGAGGAAATGACAGGTGCCTGGGATGGGTGCTTGGTAGGAGAATCAACGCCTGCTATTCCGGAAACTAACACTGTTTTGCCATCAGGGGCAACCGCTATATCCCTGGGAGTAAACGAGTGTTCCGTCAAATCAAGAGACCCACTCCAAGTTAACTTTCCATTCTCTGACAGCACAAAGACTTCAATGGATTTCTGATTAAAATAGCCAATAATCACGGTTCCATCAGGAGCGATTTCACCAAAACTGAAATTCCCTTTGGCCAGATCGAAAAGGTCTACCACACCCATGGCTTCAATATCAATAACTACAACGAGCTGACCATACCCGATGACAACTGCGTATTTTCCATCTGCACTAATCGCGATACCTGAGGGATACATAGGTACAATGACATTACCCTTGATGGACGGCTCCTTTGGGTTCGATATATCAACAAAGTAGACGAACCTATCTTTTCTGGCGGATATCAGTGCCGTTTTACCGTCTGGAGTTACCACCACATCGGTGTTCCCCCGGAATCCAAGCTTCCCCTGCAGGAACGGACCATGAAGAATCATCGTATCCGTGTCAAGCATGCCAATACCGCCACTGTAATACGCGACCACAACCCATTTTGCTGCATCCACGCAAGTACTGCCGTCCCAAACAAAACCTTCAGGGCATTCGCATTCAAAGCTACCATCGGTGTTCTTGCAGACCGCATCTGCCGGACAGTTATGGGTGCCAAGGACGCATTCGTCGATGTCGACGCAGTCATCTCCTTCCAAGACGTAGCCGGTGTCGCACTCCTGAGGCGTCACTTCATCAGATGTAACTTCATCGGACGTCACTTCATCGGACGTCACTTCGTCGGAGGTAACTTCATCTGACGTCACCTCATCGGAGGTAACTTCATCAGAGGTAACATTGTCGGGCCTTACACTGTCATCGGCCACGTCATCAGGCGTAATATCATTGGACGCTGCCTCATCTGGCGCAGCGTTGTCAGTTATCACATCATCGGGTGTGTCATCATTGCCACCGCAACCGGCCAGCACAAGCGCTGTACCAAGAATGACGGCGATGCCAAACCGGGCAACGGATGCCCCAACCAACTTTGAATTCAGCATGTCCAAACTCCGTAAAAGACAGTCCACGAAACCGTGGTGAGTTTATAGGATTTTTCGAACTGAGAAAACAGAATTTTGGGAGACAGGGGCAGGGGTAGGAGGCGGGGGCAGGAGCGGGGGCAGGGGGCCACCTACATTAGGAAAACTATGTACTGGAGGACTTCGGCCATGTCGCTCAGATCTCCACCTGAAATCACCTGTTCTTCGTTGTGGAAGTTTGTATAGATTACCCTGCCGGCATCGATTCCGTTGGGTTGGAATGAGATCATGAAGGGTTGAACTGCATTGCCATAAGCACTGTTGGGACCTTCTAGGTGAATGTTGGTGCCAGCTCCTGGAGTACCAACAATTGACGTCAGCGGACCAAGCCTGTACTCAATAATCGCAGTGCTCTTATTCATGTATGCTGCTAAATCCGCATCTACGATGTTCGCGGTAACTTGCCTACCAGAGCCACCTATTCCTGAACTACCAGGAAAATCCTGTGGGAATGAACCATTCCAAGCCGAGGGCCAAGTTTTATAAATGTAAATCGAGGCATAGTCAGATGCATAGACAGAGCCGCTTTGTTCAACAAACTGTCGAAGTACTGGAGAGATCGCATTGCCAAATTCGTTCATCATCGGGGCGTTACTTGGACTACAGTTGATAAACACTACGTCAAAATCATCCAACAATTTAAAGGTTCCGCCACCAGAAGTCTGGGTCCTGGCCTCTTTACCAGTTAGCAGCTTGACACCCTCGTTTTCGCCTTCACTTTGACCATCAAACAGCTTGAAATGGAAACGCAATTGAACCAGGATGGCCTGAATCTGGTCCCAATCACCAGTAACAATCGCGATACGAAGGGCGGTTTTTGGCATACATGCATCGCCAGATGTTGCTATCGTTGTCATGCCTTTATCAACCCACCTGATGAAGGCGTGCTCAAAGGAGCCTTTCTTCATCAAGATGGTCTGGGTGCCACAAGGGACATTGTCCAACCTGTAGTTTCCACCAGCGTCTGAATATGTTGATATTACGACGGGATTACCCTCACAATCGACTGTTTCAACCCAGACTTTAACATAAGGGATTGCTGCAGTTGCGTTTGGCGCACAAGTCATGCCCGCGATTGACCCATAGCCGCATGGATCACAACCGCCAACCGCGTCATCGTCTGGCTCCTTCTGTTCAGGAGTCCATGCCTCGCCTGGGTCCCACACTGGGCCAGGATCGTCGTCTTGAGATGGCTTATCGTCTTGAGATGGATCTGGCGTCTGCCCTTGGTCCTTTGGAACATCAACATTCCAGTCTGCCCATGGGTCCTTTTGGTCGGTAGCGTCACCAGGCCGGTCACTGGTTTCGTCTCCCGTATCATACGTCAGGTCACCTATTGGCTTCACATCACGACCACCACCGCCGGTAGCATCTGGGTCAGTTTTGCCGCCCCCACAACCAAGAACCAGAGAAAACACGCCCAACAAAAGCCAGAATCTTGTCTGCATGACGCCTCCATTCTTGAAGTAACCCGGACAAGTTTACACTTTTTTATAATTGTATCCAAGATTTGCAAATATTTTTAAATCACCGCTCTAGTCGCCGGCGAACCATTGATTCTTAAGGCTCAGCAAGTCATTTTTTTGTTTTGTAAGGCATTCTTGGGTGTGGATATTTCCATCCAAAATCTTCACACAGGCCTTCCTTGACCATGAACGCACCATAATCACTGCCGTCTGGTAGGCGGACATAAGCCAGCACTCGACCATATCGATCCAAGCTTATGGGGCCTTCCAAGATTACCTGCTTGTGCTTTGCCAATTTAGCAGCAATCCTAGCGGCCTCTAAGCCTAGTGGGATTTGTTCATCACAGCCCTTTCGCCCCTGCTGTCCGTCTCGCTCGCATTTGTCATTTCGATGGGATTCTGGGCAGTCAACCCCCCGCACGCGAATTCTAAACGAGTTACCGTCAGCTCCTCGAACCCTAAAGGTGTCTCCATCAACGACTTTATCTACATAGACTTGTGACCCAGCCGGCACACCAGGGACGGTTGATTTTTCGGCGTCCTGATTGGCTATCTTTGGTTGTCGTCCACTAAAACGGGCCAAAGAGTAGCCTGAAAAAAAAGTTATCAGACAGGTAACCATCAGTAAGGCAACCCATTTTCCTTGAAGATGCAGTTTATGCTGTAACAACGACGCCCTCCTTGCAGGTCGATGTTAGCATCACTTGCCGAGATCTATTAATAGAAGGCTAAGTCTTGGAATTTTAAGATTAACCCGTAGCCCTACAAACCAAGCGCCTTTTCAGGTATCCCTAGGGCTTGGCCAAGCAGTTGAGGATAAAGCATCAGAGGCAGGCCCATGTCCTTGGCCAGTTCCTCAAAACGCATGTGGCAATATGGACAGGCAGTTACCAGCAATTCGCTTCCAGACTCCAGTGCGCTGGTGATTTTGCCACGAGCGATTCGCTCGGACAGGTCCGGATTTGAGGCGCTGACAGGCTCACCACAACAATCTATGCGCCTTGGCCAAATAACAGGTGTGGCCCCAGTGACCGCCACCAAGTCTTCGAAGATAGTTGGGGCCATTGGGTTGTCAAAGCCGGTCACCGCCGACGGACGCAGGGCGTGACACCCATAGTGAGCAGCCACCTTAAGGCCGGTCCTAGGCGCAGTCACGTGGCTGCGAATATTCTCAAGACCCACTTCCTTGGACAAAACTGTCAGCAGGTGGTCAACCTTTACCCCATTTGGAAAGGGCAGGCCCTCATGCTGCAAAAACGCTGACACACGCTCGGCCAGCTCTGGATATTCCTCCAAGAAGCGCTGAGCGTGGCGCAGCTGCCCAAAACAGCATTTGCAAGGGGTAAGGATTGCTAGCCCGGCCTGTTTGGCCAAAGCCAGATTGTGTGCAGCAGCAACCACTGATGCGTCCAAATCCAGACTTCTGGTGGGATACCCACAACAGGTAAAGGGCAGGTCCTGTAAACCGACTTTAAGCTTGCCGAGCACTGCTCTGGTGGAGTCCTCGTAAGCTGGCACCATGGCCGGAATTTTACAGCCTAAGAAAATGGCATAGTTCATATCGACCGCCTCCGATCACGGACGGGCCCCAGCTGACGCCAGGCTGCGCCTCGCAGTTCGAGCATGATATCTGTCACTCTGATGCCTTCAGGACAGTTTTCCTGACACTGATAGCATGTAGCGCAGTCCCAGACCATCTTTGAACCAAGGGCTAGGTCATTCATCCCAAGGCGTAGCAAGTTCATCACCTGCTGAGGGGCCAGATCCACGCGATCCTCGCCGCTGTTGGCCACTACTGGACAAACATTGGTGCACGTTTGACACTGGACACAGGCTGAAAACTGGTGGCGATCCGCAGTCAAAGGACCTGCAGGTGGGACTCGCCCAAGCTCGGCTCCAAGTGCCTCGGCCCATGCAATTGCTGGCTCTTCTTTGACCCACACTGCTGGCGCTGGGAAGCCCTTTGAGGACAAATCACCACGACCAGCGTCCCAAAGGTCGGCCAAATCAAGCCCAACTGGGCATCTGTCAGTGCATCGACCGCAATCTGTGCACAGATGGGCTCCAACAGCCAAGCGTTCTGCCTGTCCGGCCTTGATTTCACTTCTGCTGGCAACCAAACGCGTGGCCTGAACCTTTCTTGAGGGCAACAGCTCTTGATTGTTCATCCACTTGGCGATTGGTCCGACAGAACAGTCGAAATCGCAAAGGCCGCACCTGATGCAGGCGTCCATGGCCAAAGCACGTCGATTAACCCGCCCAGCCTTGCTAAGCGGCGCCGAGCTGGCTGCCCCGCGAACTACCAGGCTTATCGGGTCGGCAACCACGTGGAAAACCCTGGTAAAGGGCAGCAAAGCAATGGCAAAAAAGCAAGCAAATATGTGGATGTAGAGCAAGCCTTTATCAACGTTAGCAGCATCCGTGGAAGTGGCTATCAGGCCGGCGGCTTTAGCAACTGGATAAGACACAAAGGCGTGTTGAGGCTTGGAGTGGCAGCCCACACAGTAATCTTCGTTGTATCCACGCCCCTCTTCCAAGAGGTCAGGGTCTGGCTCCCCTTTTAGATCTGGGAAAGCAACGCCATAATCAAGCTTCCATACCCAACGAAGCCCCTTTATCTCGTCCTCGTCAATACCGTACTCCTCGGCCATCCTGTTGAAGGCCTTTGGAGATGACATCTTTTGGGCTTCCAATAAAAAGCCAGTTACTACAATTACGACCACCAGAATGCCAAAAAGCGCATCAATTGGCAGCCTTGCAGGCCTTACCTTACCCCAGTCCTTCTTACGACCACTGGTCATCAGGACTACTCCAACCAGTGTGGCCACCCCAAAGACGTTTCGAAGCAGCAGGAATGGATTCAGAGTGGCTTGGTAATCTGAAAACAACTTGTCGGCTAACAACACGTGCAAGGCGTGCATGACAATCAGCACCAAACAGCCATAGAACAAAAGCATGTGGCCGAGCCAACGCTTTTTGGATACCTTGAAAAGCCTGCGTTGAAGCAGAGAGTCCAGCACAAAGCCGCCGATAATGCCAGGCAAACGCTTGCTGAAGATGGCCTTGATTCCACCAATGATGGCGGCACCTAGGCGCTGGAAAAAGGACACTTCCTTGGCGTCAGGTCCGATCTTTATGACGAGCCATGACACAAGACGCCAAAGCAAGCCAAGGCAGCACACTCCCAAGGCAATCCAAAGTGCCTTTGTAAAGAAGCCGCCATTGAAAACGGTGTCTTCCATGTTACACGCCCCCTATGCTGCCAAAATCATCAGACATCGCGGATACTGCGGCCCAGGCGGTACCAATGGCCAAGCCTGAACCACTTTTTTGCCGCATCCAGTCCTGACGAGCAAGAATTGAACCTACCGCATACAACCTGGGCCATACAACAGCTCCAAAGGCATCAGTTGGTCGCCACTTTGAATCAACCAATAAACCGCAGCGATTAATCGCGTGGCCTGATTTGGCGAAAAAGTCGCGACTGTGCCAGTTTTCGCGACTTTCAGGTTGCTCGACAAACAGGTCCAAAAGCGGTTCGCGCACCTTCTCACGGTCGGCAAAAAGGCCACGCCCCATGAAACGACCGGTGGCCAAGATTACTGCTTTGGCCTGGACTTCCTGGTTTCCGGTGGCGTCTTGCAGCGTTAAGGTCGCAATATCGTTATCGAATTTGACACCTGTGACGACTGATTGCACTCGCCTAGACACACCGGCAGCAGCCGCAGCGACTTCGAAGGAGTGTTTCAGGCGCAGCCCTGGAACCGAGGTAGGCATCGTTGGGATCTCAAAGACGGGCACGCCAAGGGCGTCTTCAAAGGCTTTATGAACCGCCGTGCTTTCAGACAAGCCCAAAATTGCTGGAAATCCAACGGCTTTAGCGTCACCAATCAAGGGACGCACAATATCAATGACGGCCTGACGCGTTTTATTTGTCTCAAGGGCTGTGGCTAAGTGGGTCGCATAAAGCTCAAAAACGCCCTTAGAATCGGGGAATTCAATCTTTTCAAATCGCAAACCGGGCCACTTGTCGCCCATGGTATGAACCATCTGAGCTGCTGAAAACTCGCGTAGCCCTCGAATTTCAATCAGCAAAGTCGGCCACTTATTTTCAAAGGCCTTTGCACCAGAGGTCATAGTTGTCGGCACTCCAAAGGTCCCCTTTAGGGTGCCCATGGAGGTTGGGACAAAATGATTCGTGGTGGAGGGTTCATAAGGCATGCCGGCCTTGCCAAGGGCCTCCATGATTTGGTTTACAGCGACTTCCATGGCTTTTGGCCCAACCAACGCAAGTGGGTTACTAGGCTCATCCTTGCGCAAAAGTTCGATGCCGTGCCATGGGTCTTCATGGACCGTGCTATCTTTTACAGGATGCACGGCCAAGACATCCAACAGGCCGCTGCCGAACACAAGGCCGCTGCCGTTACCAATGTGCAAGACTGACAGCCCCTTTGATGCCGCAAATATGGCCGCAGACATGCCAGCAATCCCAGCTCCGACAACGGCTACGTCCCACAGCTGATCTTGGCTATTCATTTTAACTCCTCGCCAAAAAGGCCGCAGTGAAGAGCTTCCATCAATTCAGCCTGAGCCAGTTGCTCACCCCAAAGGACCCCGTGCTGACCGCCCCAACGTTCGTCAAAGAAATCAACGATTTGGTCCAGCCCCTTACGACCTTGGAAGGCGCCGTGTTGGTACAGATGAGCTGCAGCTCGCACAGCGCAAAAAGCGCCTTGGCATGCGCCCTTTCCAACTCGACTCCTAAGTCCGATGTCTGTAAAGGTGGGGTTATCACCAGCTTTAACAAGTTGGTTGTAAAGATTCCTGATGACTGCCCCTGAGACCATTTCGCATTCACAAATCAGGGGGTCGTCTTCGTTGGCGCTTCTCATCCAGGCCTTTGGTGCGTGGCCGGGTTCTGTCCAGCGGCCTTCGTAGGCGGAAGGTAGTGGCACAGAGGTGGTGACGCAGGGAGTGGTAACCCCGAGGCGTTCACAGACAAGGTCAGCGGCCTTTTCCGCCATTAATCTGCAGGTGGTCAGCTTGCCACCTGTGATGGTTGCGAAGTTTTGAAGGCCGGACTCTTCGTGTCCCAAAAGGGCGAATCCACGAGAGACCGAGCGGCCGTCACCGCCACTTGCGCCGACTAGGGGGCGGACGCCTGCATACGCCCTGATATATCTGACTGTGGCGAGGTCTGGGACCATGGCCGAGGATTCTTCAACAATTTGGTCAACTTCGGCAATGGATGGATAAACGTCATCAAGGTTATCGATCTTGACTGATGTCGTGCCAATGATCGAGACAGTGCCGCCTGGCATCAAGATATCAGCATTCGAAGGTTTGCGGAGGCGATTAATAGCTCGATGGGCAAGGCGATTGTGGGTTATCAGCAACGTGCCCTTCGAATAGAGCATGTCGATGTGAATATTTGCCAGTCCAGCTACTATTTTGGCCCACGCCCCTGCTGCGTTGATAATCTGGTCAGCAACAATCTCGCGTTCTTCGCCAGTTACCCGATCTCGCACAGTCGTGGATGTAATCCGGTTGCCTTCGCGTTTGAAGGCAACTACTTGGCTGCGGCGCAACAGGCGGCATCCAAGGGCCTTAGCGTGGGCCACAGACTCCAGCGAAAGCCTGAATGGGTCGATCGAGGCGTCTGGGACTTCGTAGACGGCTATAGCCTTTCTGGATATGGCTGGTTCGTTGGCAAAAGCCTCGTTGAGATCGATCTTTTTCCAACTGATGCCAGCTCTGTCGCAGTGGCCGGGAAAGTCGGCAATGAAGTTTTCATCGTCGCCTTGTACAGCGACGAAGTAGCCTCCTGTAGCCTGAATGGTTTGACCTGCCAAGCGTTTGAGGATGTCACCTTCGATTCTGCATTCAACTGCGGCGTCGTGGTCGTTCGAGACATATCGAGCGCCACTGTGTAGTAATCCATGATTTCGACCGGAGGCTCCAGCGTTAAGGTCGTCTTGTTCTACGAGGATGCAATCCACGCCTCGTAGAGCTAAGTCTCGCATAATCGAAGTACCGGTCGCGCCACCACCAATAATGAGGACTTGGGTTTCCACAGGCCCCTCCAAAAAATCGCACTGAGTTTACCCGCATTAGACAATTTCAGCCATGACAAAATGATGCATTGCACGATATTGACGCAGGCGGGTTCCTGCCCCCGTCCCTGTCCCTGCAACAGATCCTGCTGATTAGCATATTTTCGCTCCTGATGTTTGTTCTTTTTGGCGTTTTATCTCTTCGTTACAGTTTTAAAACATGTCCGGGGGCATCCTTCCGGGCCCAAAATCTCCCGTAGCCACCCCGACTGTCAGCAACTCCCGATAGCGCCCTCCAGGATTGCCCCCGGACCATGTTGCAGGGTGCCCTCTCGACCTTCTTTTAGCTCCAAATCCTGTTAAACTGCACAATCATCTCCCTGCCCCTGTCCCTGCCCCTGTCCCTGTTCCTGTTCCTGTTCCTGTTCCTGCCCCTGTCCCTGTCCCCTGCCCCACTTCCCCAGCCCCCGTTTTTCTCATAAACTGGGGCCCAGCACTTTTGGAGGAGCCTGTGATGGCGGATGCGGATCTGATTGTTGTTGGTGGTGGTATCAGCGGAGCGTCGCTTGCCTACCTTTGCGCTAAAGCAGGGCTTTCAGTTACCGTCCTGGATTCAAATAAAAAAATGGGGGGATGCCTTTGGACCCACAAATCCAAGGCTGGATATTGGCATGAGCTTGGTGCCCACACATGTTATGCTTCTTATGGTGAAACACTTAAATTAATCGAAGAGTTACCTGATGGTCTTAAATCCTTGGTTGCCAGGCAAAAGGCTCCAATGAAGTTGGTGGAAGGCGGCCAAATAAAATCACTTTTTTCGCAAATCAATATTCCCAGCCTGCTTTTTAATGCAGTTAAGCTTCCGTTTTTAAATAGAGATGGCAAAACAGTGAGGCAATTCTGGGGTCAAGTAGTCGGGGCCAATAACTGGGAACGAGTTTTTAGTCCTGTTTTTGCAGCTGTGCCGTCTCAGCCAGCCGATGATTTTCCGGCTTCAATGCTGTTTAAGTCGCGTAAAAAAAGAAAGGATGTTCCTAGAAGCTTTACCATTGAAAACGGGCTTCAGGCACTTGTTTTGGGTCTTACGAACCATCCAAATATCAATTGCATCACTTCAACAACGGTCAAAAGCGTGACCAAAGACGCCGCTGGTAACTATGTTGTTGCAACCGGCGAATCCAGCTTTGTTTCAAGGCTACTCGCACTAGCCGTCGCCCCGGATTCAGCCGCAAACTTGCTGGCAGATGTAAACCCCAAGCTGTCAAAGGCAATAGGCTGCATCGAAACGTGCAAGGTCGAAACCATCGGAGTTGTGATTAATTCTGAAAGCACACAATTGCCTAACGCTGCTTTCTTCATCCCCACCAATGATTCCTTCAGATCATGCGTGACCAGAGACGTGTATCCGCATGAAAAATATCGAGGATTTGCCTTTCATCTTTCCCCCAAAGTCGGCGACTCGGACGCCATCGCCAGGATTGAAGAATTCCTAGGCGTTCCCCGTGACAAATGGCTTGATGTAAACCGCCACCAAGTGGTCCTCCCCTCGCCTAAATTGGGGCATGCAGAGATAGTCAAAATCGTGGATCAGCTAATTGCTGGCAGCACCATTGCGATAACTGGCAATTGGTTCGCTGGCTTGGCCATTGAGGATTGCGTGCAGCGCAGCCAGTCGCAAGCAGACAACCTAGTAAATCTTTTCAACGAAATGTCGGCCCCCCAAAATCAATCAGGATCTACCGACGGCAAATAAACGCTGAAAGTCGAACCAATACCCAATTCAGACTGGACGGTCATCACACCACCCTGCTTCAGAACAATACTGTAGGCGGTGGTTAACCCAAGCCCAGAGCCAATGCCCCTAGGCTTTGTAGAAAAGAACGGGTCGAAAACCTTTTCTTTAGTCTTTTCATCCATCCCGACCCCAGTATCTGAAACCTGAATCAACCACCATCCACACAATGCGGAATTATTAACATCCAGAAGTGCTCGGACATCTCCCTCACTCTTGCTGACAGACACGGTCAACTTTCCATGTGGCTTTTCAGGGGGTTCTTTCATCGAACTCATGGCGTGGCCTGCATTTATTATCAGGTTCAGCAGCACCTGTTCCAATTGCAAAGGATCAGCAAAAACCACCGCCAGCCCTGGACTTAGCTTCATCTCAACCACAATTCCATCAGCAAGCGAGGCTCGGCCCATCGCCATCGAACGCTCAACAACCGAATTGAGATCCACTTTAACAGCAGCAGTGGTGCCGGATCTACCAAATGAAAGCAGCCTTTTTACCAGCTCGGCCGCCTGACTGACTGCGCTGTTCATCATGTCGGTGATGGTGGTAAACGGAGTCCTATCACACTGTGGAAGGGCCCGAATTTTGTTATCCAACAGGTAAAGGCCACCGGTAAGCGTAGTCAAATAGTTATTAAAATCATGGGCTAAGCAGCTGACCATAGTACCGATGATTTCCATTCGTTGAGCGTGGCGGACCATCTGCTGAACCTTTTCAAGCTCGGTTATATCATCGAGACTGATCAACAATCCTTCATGGCCTTTAGCTTTAATAACAAAGGCTTGCACCTCAAAGACCTTGTCTTCAACTGAAATCCTTTTGGCAAAGGCGTTAGGTGCCGTGGCGCTTCCGTCCGTCTCTACAATGGAATTGACAAGCTCTTGCTCCAGAAATGGGAAAACCACCCAGTATGGCTTGCCAAAAAAGGAATCGCCAGCAAACGGAAGCAGCCTCTTACATGCAGCATTTACACGAACTATGTTGCCCTCAGGACCAACACCAATCATGACCGTAGGAATCGAGTTGAACAGTTCGCTCAAATAATCCCGAGCATGACGCAGTTCATTAGTGCGTTGATTGACCAAAATGCGTAAAAGGCGGTTCCAAACAAAGACAAAAATCACTATGAGTACGATTGTTCCAAGGATTCCAAGGATAACGGTCCAGATGACCCAGTTCATCCTGAACCATCCTTGTGGGGCAATCGTCCACTTGGTTGCAATTTCAGCTCTTTCTGCAGGGCTAATTGAAGCCAACGCCTTGGAAAGTATGGAGTTAAGCTCTGGCCAGTCATTTCTTGACGCAAAGGCAAGCCTGACCAGATGGTTAGTGTTACCAACTATGTGCAGACCTGTAAGGCCTAGTTTTTCTTGCATGTATTTATAAACGTCCTGATAAACCACGAAATAGTCAGCTTTGCCCTCAAAAACCATAAGAAGGCCGGTCCTGGCATCCGGCACTGGCGTCGTCGCGATGTGGCTCAGATTCTGCTTTAAATACTCTTGTACTGCATACCCTTCCAGCACCAGCACACGAGCATTACTGAGATCAGACAGCTCGATTGAGGAAGATTCCTTTTTACGTCCAACTATGACCGTGGGAACCTCAATGTAGGGTTCTGTAAAAAGCATGTATTCCTGACGTTTGGTCGTGAACGTCATCGCTGGGACAACGTCAACCTCACGAGATTCATATGCTTTTACCACATCTTCCCAATGGCCTTTGCGAACCACCTCAACCCTGATATTTAGAATTTTTTCAATCCGCCTGACGTACTCTTGAACCACACCCTGGTAAACGCCTTCATCATTGAAAAACTCAAATGGGGGGAAATTAGGGTCTGGGCCAATACGAATCGGCCTGTCAAGAGCTTCCAACCACGCCCGCTCCTGGGGGGTTAAAATCTCAAGGTTGGGGTACACCTGGTCGGAGTGGTCACACCCCAGCGCCACAGTCACCAGCGCAAGCACGATACTCAGGAGCACCAGCTTGCCACGTCCTTGTAAGATTAAGGCCTTCAACATCTCGGGTATCTTAGCATGTTCAGGCAATAGGCAAGTAAAAAAATGAATCTGGTTTTAAATCAAAGCTCTAGGGCGATGGCCTTAACGCGCCAAGACACTGACGCATAGTATCAAAACCCTTGAAAATCCAGTCAATTACAGCTGCAACTGGGACCAGCGCCGGAAATGCTTGCTCCACAGGAATTACATACATCTCTTTATCAAGCCAGCCGCTCTTCAAAGTCGCCTGCATGGCATTGTTTGTAGCCAAAACCCCGTAAAGCGATAGAATTACAGACAAAGGCCAAGTTTTGGGCCACCCAATGGCCAGATCCCTTGACACGGATTCAGCAAGGCTGGTCGCAATCATGTGCATGCCACCGGTAGCAGCCCGCAAGGCATTCCAAAGATTTGCGATGGAAACTCCCTTTACAAAACCAGCTGTTGTGCAGGCATACTCAACATCCAGAAGCCGGCGTCTGGACTCAATACCAAGCTCGTTATAAGTGTCGATTGGGACACAATTGGACTCATCGCCTGCGTAGTCCTCGAAAACACCCTCCAGTTCACCGCTGAAGGACGAGCCTACCAAGAATTCACTCCAACCGGCCCCAAGATTGGCCAACACATGCAGCTCCCAACCAGTGACCGGACCCAAGTGGGCTTGCTCTAACACTATCGCAGGAGGCACCCCTTGTCCAAGTGGCAGTACTCGCCAAGTGCCACGTGAAATCCCAAAGAAATCATCCTTGTGTAAGGGGACACCATCAAACACCGATGTAAACACCCCTGTCAGCTTTTCGCCAGATGATAAAAGCTTCGAGGCCTCCATGTCTACGAAAGTCCAAACGTCCCTGGAAACGACCATATAACCGCCAGGAAGCCACTGCCTATATGTGTAGACCAAGTCCAAGACCCCGTCCCGATCCACATCTAGCAATTCCATAGAAACGCCTTCGCCTTGACGACTTACATACCAAGCAAAGGCGGGTTTATCTTTTTTCGATATGCGGTCGGTGCGAAAGACCAAGACGCCGTGTAAGGTCCCAGAAGACAAGGCATTGGTGTCGGACTCCATGTCTACGGCGACTATCTTGTTGCGAGCCAGATGCCCTGAAAGGCCCCCTACCCTAGCCTTGCCAATCACGTTAATCTTCGATGGTGCAAAGCGAAATGCCCCACAACGAACGGCGGCCACTCCATCTAAAGGACAGGATCTACCAGCGATTAGCCCGCTTGTGGTAAATGAAAAGCCTTGGGGTGTCTCGACCGAATCTTTGATAATAGCCCCGAAAATTTCGGCAACAATTACGTCGGCTTCAGCGGCAGTTAACCGATAATCTGCTGGTGCAGGGGCGGCAGGGACCACCAAGCTTGCCCGAGCTTCAACGGCCATAAACGAAAGCAGCAATGATACCGGTATAATAGCTTTCATAGGTCAGCGTCCCAGACCCCAATGGTTCCATCCAGCCCAACTAGGTACCAGATGCCATCAAGCGTTTTTGAGGCCACTACATCTCTAAACACTGGATAAACCCCTGTATCCAAGGGCGTTACAGGTCCATCTACGGTTTTTGTCAAAATCAAACCGGCCCATCCAACCATCACTGCAAAATCTTGATGGCTGTGGACTCCATAGATAAAGGTCAAGGGGTCCTCGAACAAACGGACGCATTCCCCACTTTTGCAATGGGCCACATAACCGTTATCGCCAACAACAAGTACTCCACCATCATACGGATGACAGGCGTGCAGTTGAAAGGCCCCATCGGTTGGCAAAAGCCGCTGACCGTACCGGTCTTGCTCTTCTAATCTGCCATCTAAGCCACCTATCCATACAGTTTCTTCGGTCGCACAGACTGTGCTTAAGATATTTGGCCTTTGGGTTATGACTGAAAGCTGACCATTTTCAAGGCCATACAAAGCGCCATCTTCAGAGATCACGTAAGCCTTTGATTCCAAAGCCCAGACATCGACAAGGTTTGCAGTCGTGTCGGTAGGAATGACTGCGACTGGGGTTTGGCTTAAATCCAGTAAAGTGCCTTTGTTTCCGACTGCATATTTGCAAGAGACAGCCAAAAGGTTTTCATCAGTAGGAACTTCGACGGAACCAAGGCGGCCGTTTTGATACTCCAAAACTGTGCCTGATTCCCCGACTGCTATGAATCCACCGTGAGAGGCGGCTTCAACACCAAACAAATCGCTTACGATTCCAAGAGGTAGGTCCTTCCAAGAACCTTTATCGTCCCTGGCTATCGCAACCGAATCCATCCCGACCGCTATGAATTCGCCTTGGGAATTGGCTGTAATCGCCCTGAAATTGCCATTTGTATTAAAGGGCCCTACGACTGGAACCACCTTCCATTTTTTGTTCTCGTACTGGAAAACAGCACCGTCGCTGCCCACTACGACAAATTCAGTGCCATCAACTGTAGCTACGCCAAACAAATCCCGAGGCGGCTGATGGGTTTCTGTGGTCAGCTGAAGCCTCCAGGAAGTCCCCTCATTCATTAGGATATTTCCCTTCGAACCAACTGCGACCATAGTTCCATTAGGTCCACGAGCTATGGAGCGCAAAATAACCCCAGGCGCAGCAATTTGACTGTATTTCCAATCAGTTCCATCGAATTGAACCACACGTCCCAAGGCCCCAACTGCGAACACCTCGCCATTAGGAGCCGCCAAAACCCCGTGCAGGTCCGAGTCCATTATTGTCGTAGGCTCTGACCACTCGCCATCATGAAAATGCAGGATTTTTCCAAGGCGACCTACGAAATAAACACTGTTGGAAGATGCGGCCCCCACCGCCATCAAGTCGGCGTCTGTGGGCGCTTGCAGATCGTGCCATCCAGAACCATCCAATCGCCAAGCAGCCCCCTTTGGACCGCAGACAAAGATCACCCCATCCGCACCAGAGATGCCAGTCAAATCAGTTTCAAAAGGTGGCATTGGGGCAGGCAAGAACTCGTGCCCCTTGGAGCGCAAAATCAGCCCATCATCACCAACCACCCAGATTGGGCCTTCAGGATCGGCCCAGATCCCGCGAACGTTTCCAACCTTGTTGAAGTCCAACAGGGTAAAGGCCTTTGGTTCAGGATCCGAGGTCTCGTCCGGCTGCGATAGATCATCGGTGGTGGTCTCGTCGTTGATTAAGTCGACCTGTGGGTTGTCGCCGTGGCTGTCCGCAACGTCACTGGGAGCGTCCTGGATGGGGTCTTGTTGAGGATCTTGAGAGACATCCTCGCCATCACCAGACACATCAAAAAAGTCATTGGCAGGTGCATCCTGACCAGGATCAGCAGTCGCATCCAAAGGAGATGGATCGTTGGTACAGGCGAGCAGAAAAATCAAACCAACAAGCCCAAGCCATTTTTTCGACAAAAGCACGGCCAGCCCCAAAAAAGGTGGACGGGGTATTGTAACCGGAAATCAGGGACTGGGACAGGGGCAGGGGCAGGGACAGGAGCAGAGGGAACCGTGCCTAGAAAAGCAGGACTATGGCAGGGGCTCGAAGCGGGCCTGGAAGAATCTTAGGCTTTCTGGTTCGTAGACCATTTTCAGGCCCTTGATTTGTTCGCGATGTTTGTAGAGCTCGATGCAGCTTTCAGCCACTACATCCATGTGAAGATTCGTGTAAACCCGCCGCGGAATAGTCAGTCGAACCAATTCCAGCTTTGGCTTGTTGTCTTTGCCAGTCTTGGGGTCACGACCAGCACTTACAATCCCACGCTCCATCGAACGCACGCCGCTATCAACGTACAGCGCCGCCGCAAGGGCCTGTGCTGGGAAATTCTCTTGCGGGATGTGAGGCAGAAATGCCGTCGCATCCAGGAAAACCGCATGACCACCAATTGGCTGCATCACTGGAACACCCGCGTCAATCAGCCTCTGGCCAAGATATTCGACCTGACGGATGCGGCTGGCGATGTATGCATCATCCACCATCTCGTGCATACCCTGGGCCATTGCCTCAAGGTCACGACCCGCCAATCCACCGTATGTTGGCATTCCCTCAAAGACAACAACAAGTTCCCTGGCCTTCAGCGCATAATAGTCATCGTTGGTGGCCATGAAACCACCGATGTTCACGATGTTGTCCTTCTTCGCAGAAACGGTGCAGCCATCAGCCAAGGACATCATTTCACGGAAAATATCCTTGATTTTCTTGTCCTTATAGCCCTCTTCCCGCTGCTGAATAAAGTAGGCGTTTTCAGCTGCCCTAGTCGCATCATAGATTACCGGCAGCTTGTATCTATCAGCAAACGCCCTGACTTCCCTCAGGTTTTTCATGGACATGGGCTGACCGCCAGCCATATTGACGGGAGGAGCTACGTTCAAGTAAGCGATGCCCTCTGGACCAACTTCATCAACCAACTTCTGAAGCTTTGCAATATCAACATTTCCCTTAAATGGGTGCAGAATCTTGGTGTCGTGCGCTTCGTCGATGATGCAGTCATAAAAGATTCCACCAGCCATCTCAACGTGAGCCCTGGTCGTGGTGAAATACATGTTCATGGGCACATACTGACCAGGCTTGACACGAGTAATGCTGGTCAGATGCTCGGCACCACGCCCTTGGTGGGTGGGGATGAGATGCTTAAACCCATATATCTCCCTCATCGCCTCTTCCAGGACGTAGTAGCTGCTGGCACCAGCGTAGGACTCGTCGCCTAAGAACATCTTTGACCATTGAATATTAGACATGCCGTTGGTCCCGGAGTCGGTCAAAAGATCGATATAGACATCATCGCTGTGAAGCAGGAAGGTGTTATACCCTGCCTCCTTGATTGCGTGTTCACGCTCTTCATGGGTGGTGGTCCTTAAAGGTTCGACCATCTTAATCTTGTATGGTTCTGCGATAGTACGAGACATAAATCCTCCTTGAACGTTTAACAAACAGGTACGCAGGGAAGCCAGACTCGACCCTGCTAAGTCGCAAGCAGTATGACCCACCAAATTTATGAAGGCAATGAATTTTTAATGGTCATTTACGATTATTTATGAATTTTCGCTGTGTTCTTGAGCCTGTTGCGCCATTTTTCTTTCCCTGCGCCCCTTGATGGTAAACCTGTCCAGCCAGGAGTAAACCACCGGAACAACAAGCAGTGTCAAGAAGGTAGATGAAATGACACCACCAATTACAGAAACAGACATCGGCATCCTGAACTCGCGACCAGCACCAGCCCCTATCGCGGTGGGCAACATCCCCAAAACCATGGCTGCTGACGTCATCAAAATGGGGCGCAACCTAGTAGGACCAGCCTCCAGCAAGGCCTCGGTGATTCCAAGGCCACGTTCCCGCAGTTGATTTGTGTAATCCACAAGTAAGATGGCGTTTTTAGTAACGATGCCCATCAACAGCACAACGCCTATCAAGGCAATGATGTCAAGATTAAGATCCAGCATGAACAAGGTCACTATCGCCCCAACCATTGCCAACGGAAGCGACAACATGATTGTAAACGGATGAATAAAGGACTCGAACTGAGAAGCTAACACAAAGTAAATAAACACAATGCCCAAAATCAAGGCGATACCCATGTTGGCAAAAGTTTCATCCATCAACTGAGCGTCACCACTAAAGGAGATCCTATGCCCTTCAGCCATTTCAATCTTTTCGAGACGTGGCTGTACTTCATTCATAATCGCCCCAAGGGAACGACCTGCAACGTTGGCTGTAATCGACACATAGCGCTCGCGATTTTGGCGCTCAATGGTTGCTGGCAAAACAGAATCCTCAACGTTTACAATGCTTTGCAGCGGCACCATCCCTCCACGATTGGTGGGGACCTGCAGTTGCAAGACAGAGTCAAGCGTCTCCCTATCCTCAGGCCTTAGTTGCACGTGAACATCGATGTCGTGGTTGCCATCACGATACCTGGCAACAGCGTGCCCAGTTAGTCCCAACCTTAGCGTCATGGCAGCCTGCGCAAAAGCGACCCCCATGTCACCAGCTTTAACCCTGTCAATTACCAGCGCTTTTTCGGGCATACCAGGCTGCAAAGAAAAGGCCACGTCACGCACCCCAGCCGTGCTTTCGACGATCTCAAGGGCCTCCCTTCCAATTCTTTCAAGCTCTTCATAGTCGGAGCCACGAATCAACATGGTGAACGGAGCCGTTAAAATCTTATCGGACTGGCCAAAAATATCCGCGTCATTAAGGCTGTAAATCAGGCCAGGAATGGTGTCCATTTGCGGCCGCAGGTGCTCCATGATTTCTGTAACTGAGCGTTTTCTTTCCTCTCTTGGGACAGTCAGAACGTCTATTTTTGCCTCGTTTACCGCCTCATCAGGGCCAACCACTGTTGAAATGGTTGTAACTTCAGGCACTTCGTTCAGCAGCCGCTCAACATGCCTGGTCACCTTGTCAGTTTCAGCCAACGAGGTGCCGGCGGGCATCTGCAGGTGAACCAAAAATGCAGATTGGTCACCCCTGGGGATAAACTGGGAGCCCATCAGATAAATCAATCCAAAGCTGCCAATAAACAACGCAATCGCGGTAAAAACAACCTTTTTGCCGTGCCTTAAGGTCCATGCAAGCACCTTGCGGTAGGTTGCGTCAAGAGCCTCATAGTTTCGAACAAATCCTCCAAAAATCTTGTGGTTGCGGCGCTTTTCCTGGAAATCGGGGCCAATTTTGTGAACCAGCCTAGCTGAAAGCATCGGGTCGACGGTCAAAGAAACAACCATCGAAAGCAAGACTGCCGCCGCAACGGTAATACCGAATTCTTTCAAGAACTTACCAACGATTCCACCGGTAAAGGCTATTGGCACGAAGACGGCCACGATTGTGAATGTCGTCGCCATAACGGCGAGGGCAACTTCCTCGGTCCCCCTTCTGGCCGCTTCAAAAGGCTCCAGGCCCCGTTCAAGGTGGCGAAAGATGTTTTCTCGTACAACTACCGAGTCGTCAATCAACATCCCGATAGCCAAAGACAGTGAAATCATTGAGATCAAGTTCAGCGAAAACCCAAGCTGCCAGATGATAAAAAACGAACCAATGACGGATATTGGCAAGGCAATGGCGGTGATAATCGTTGAACGCCAGTCCAGCATGAACAGGAAAATCACGAACACGGCGAAAACGGCACCCAAAAACAGAGCTTGGCGCAATTCAAGATAAGTGGCCTCAGTAAAGGCAGAGTTATCAACGATTTTTTGGACCTTGATCCCAGGTGGTAATTGGGTTTCTACAGTCTCCAGCGCCTTGTGGACTTTCTTAACAACATCAACGGTGTTCGCAGTTGCCTGCTTGTAGATGACAAAAGCAACCCCAGTCTGGCCGTCCACTCGGGCGGTGGTACGGACCTCTTTAACGCCATCGACAACATCGGCGACATCGCTAACGCGAAGCTGGGCACCATTTGGCAGCCCCATCACGACGACTGAGGCGATGTCCTCGACGCTTTTGTAGTGGCCAACCGCCTTAACGCTAATCTCACCTTCGTCAGAGCTGAGCCTACCCCCAGGGATATCGATTCCCTCGGAACCTAGCAACTGCGCAAGCTGCAGGATGCCAACAGGAGACGAATCAAGCTTTGTGCGGTTGACTTCGACTCTGATTTCACGCTGGTCACCACCTGCTACCTCGACGTTACCAACACCCTCAACCCGCTCAAGGGCTGGGGCAATAAGGTCCTCGACCAGCAAGCGAATCTCAGCTGATGTACCACTGCCTGAAACGCTGTAAGTCAAGACGGGCGAAGCATTAGGGTCAAACCTAGTCACAATGGGGTCCATGATCTCCCTTGGCAGCGAACTGCGGACCATCGCCAGCCGGTCACGGACGTCATTTGAGGCCTGCAAGGGATCGGCCGTCATCTTGAACTTGACGATAGTGGTTGAAACAGAATCCCTAGATGTACTGTTTACTTCGTCAACATCGTTGATACCGTAAAGGATGTCTTCAATAGGTTTTGTAACTTGAGACTCGACCTCTTCAGGGCTTGCCCCTGGATAGGGAACGACAACAGCAACGATGGGTAGCGTGATTTGCGGGAAAAGCCCCAGACTTAATCTAAAAAAGGCCAAGCCACCTAGAACTAAAACGGCCAACGAGACCATCGTTGTAAAGACAGGGCGCCTTATTGCTATCTCAGAAATCTTCATAGGGACATCCTAGATTTCATCTTCACCTGACGGCGGCTGAGTGTCATCGCTGTCTGCAGTTTCTTCATCAGGACTTGCTTCATCAGGGCTTGGGTTCTGCTCTTTTGCATTGCCGCCATCGCTTTGGCTTTCAACAAGCGCATCGGCCTCTATGTGGTCAACGATTTTCACCGGATCGCCATCCTTCAGAGAGCCGTGCCCAGAAACAACGACCACATCACCTGGTATTAATTCAGATTCTACAGCGATAAAGTCCAGGTCAGAGGAGCCAAAAACAGGTTTCACCCTTACCGCTTTGCCCTCTTTGACTACAAACACTGCCTGCTCGGCGCCCACGCCAACTATCGCCTTTTTCGGGATGGCCACGACGTCATCAAGGTGCAAGGCCTCCACGACGGCTGTTGCAAACATGTTGGGCAGCATGCGGTTTTCATAGTTGGCGATGGTTATTTCGACACCTGCGTGCCTTGTCATGGGATTCAGGCTGGGGCTTAAAGTCTCGACCTCGCCTGGAAATTCCTGGCCTGGAAGGTCTGGTACTGTAACTTTGACCTCCTGGCCGACTTTGAGCATGGCAAATTCCTTGGCTGTAACGTTGGAATCCAACTTCAGTTCAGCCAAATCCTGGACCATAAAAACAGGCGTTGTCTGGCCTGTGGGGGAACCTACGTTTACAAACCTGTGGGTGACAATCCCATCTATTGGCGTGGTAACATTGGCATTTTCGACCATCTGGTTGGCCAATTCACTGGCTGCCCTTGCGGTTGCGACCCCAGCTTCAGCAGCCAGTAAAGAGGCTTTGGCATCCCTTAGGCTAAACTCAATCTTTTCAAATTCGGCATCAGGTATAGCCTCGTTTTGTTTAAGCTCTTGCAGTCTGTTATAGGCAGAAGTGGCTGCGGCAACGCCATTTTTGGCACGCTCAAGCTGCGCTTCAGCCACTTTCACACCGGCTTTTGCCTGATTTGCCTGTAGTTCAATCTCTCGATGCTCAATAACCGCTAAAACTTGATCAGCTGTAACTTCATCGCCAATGGCAACATGCACTTCCTGAACGCGACCAGGTACTTTTGCAAAAATCGGGGCCTCAAGGCGAGGCTTGATAGTTCCAGTCATCGTCACGTTCAGTACGATGTCCCTGATTTCAACCTCGGTAACAGAAACGGGGGCAATGGCGGCTTCAATGCCCTTTTCGGCCGCTTTTTTTTCAATAATCGCATCGATCAAACGCCATCCAAAAACCGCTACAAAACCAACCGCCAAGGCGCCAAGTAACACCAGCCAAACTTTCCTAGTCATCGCCACTACACCCTTAAAAGGGGGAAACAAGCCGCTATATGCTCGGATAGCTGGCCCAAAGTGTCAACAAAGCAAAATCGCCGAAACATTGAATTTATGCGCCGCAAGCGCTGTTTGTGCCTGGCCAAGAACTTGATTTGGATTGGCCCCAGCGTTGACTAGCTATGGTTAGATCGCGTATTCTGCGACCGTGGCGATCTTTGTTTCCAAAACCATCGCCCTGCTTTTACTTGGGTGTGCTAAAAGGGCTTCATGACGACAAATCCTCCTTACGAGTTATATCCGGAATATCTGAATCAGGTCTTTGATGAATTTGGTAAGAAGAACATCGAGGCATGGTTAATAGGACCACGAGCCAGGGATTTGGCTGCTGAACTACCTATCATTGATGCTGCTTCCTTTGATTTAACCGTAGATGCTGCGCTGGCAACTATCGAGTCAATATTTTTTGAGCTTTTTTCTGTGGAACCTCAAACTTCCAAGGATGACCGCCCGAAGCTTTTGACCTTTAAGGTGCCAAAAACTGACGATGATGGTTATGTGACCTTTAACGTTGGGCCATTTCGCAACTATTTACCCCCTTTGCGATCACTGCGCGGCCAGAATCTGACTGGAATCATTCTGGATTTGGCCACCCGCGAGGTGACAGTTCAGGCTTTTGCGTACGATAGTCAGGGTGACATGATCGATCCTTTTGGGGGCTCCCTGGATTTTGCAGACAAGCTGATACGCCCAGTTTTTCCAGTAGATACCCTGTTTCGAGAAAGCGCTTCTTGGCTACTTAAGATTGCTCGTTATGTGGGCAGATATGGTTTTGATGCGGCAAAGGAAGTTCGAACGGCAGCTGACCGGGATGCGGCCAATATTTTGGACGTACCGCGTGACATCTGGCGCAAAGAAATGGACAAAATCCTTTGTGGGGCCCACCCTGGAAAAGGATTGCAGTTCCTGGCCGAGTCAAGGGTGCTGTCATTCATACTGCCTGAAATTCAGGCGATGTACGCCTTTGGAGATGGTGGCAGCCAGCACAAGGACATCTGGGCTCACACCAAGCAGGTCGTTTCAAATTCTGATGCGACCCCGGTTGTGCGCTGGGCAGCTATGTGCCATGACATGGGTAAGGTATGGACAAAGCAGGTTTTTAGGGACGACAAGATTCATTTCTTCAGACACGAGGACATGAGCGCCCTGCTGTTCGAAGGCATAGCTAAACGCTTTGATATCGTTGGTGAAGATTATGAACGGATACACTATATAGTCAAAAACCATGGACGGGTAAATCTGTACCGCGACGACTGGACCGATTCTGCTGTTCGCAGGTTGATCAAAGATGTCGGAGATGCGCTGGATGACTTGATAGCCTTTAGCAAGGCGGATTTGACGTCAAAACGAGCGGATCGCGTCGAGATGATTCGCGCACTATTGGCGGATCTCCAGATAAGGGTCATGGATGTCCGGGAGCAAGATGCCTTGGTGCAGCCTCTTCCCAAGGGGCTTGGCACTCAGATCATGGAGCGTTTTGATATCCCAGCAGGCCCAAAAGTTGGGCAATTGCGCAACATGCTGATACACGCAATCGAGATTGGGAATCTGGAACCTAACCAGGATTCAGAGGTTTATTTGAGCTATTTGGCAGACTTGCTGGTCGATTCAAATCAGGATGATTGACCTAAAATCCTCGCGGTTATTTCCAAAAAAGCATCACCAACACGTCGTACATGAAGTGGGTGTAAGCAGCTGAGGCGAAACCTCTGGCAAGAAAGATCGCCCCGAAAATAACCCCGGCCACCACGCGGTACCAAAATTCATAGGCGATTGGTAGATCCTGCGCACCAATGTGATGTACCAAGGAAAACAGGAGTGCGGAAACAACAACCGCTGCCCCACCAATTAAAACCAGCCACTTGGAATTTTTACCCTGTCTTTTCAAGATCTTAGCAGCAAAAAATAAAGAACCTCCAACCAAAATCAGGCGAAACACCAGCTCTTCCCAATAACCAGCGCCGGCTGAAATGGCCAATACATCAGCAAAAGAATAACTGGGCCCACCTGCGGCAGACATGGACAAGGCTTTGCCTAGTATCCACGGAATGGTCATGCCCATAATCAAGCCTAAGATGGTGCCTTCAATAATCAGAAATGCAAAATGACTAAGGGCGAATTTGCGTTTTTTAACTAGCCATATCAAGGAAATTATCGAGATGATGCCTAGCGCAAAATTCAGCCCGAGCATTCCCCAAAGCCTTAATTTTGCGTCGAAGAAACCTGACAAAAAGTCAAGGCGATTGACAAAGGAATGACCGGGGATCATAAGGCCTAGGTTGTACAGCATCAACAGCGGTAGGGTTGCCACCAAACTGACAGATGTAGTACGCGTGTTGGCTAGGTATAGCTTGAATTTATTGGACATTTTCTTGCCCAGCACTATTATTTCGGGCGATGGGGTGGCTTTTTCTGTGGGCTGTTTATCTACGGTTTTTTTACCTACGGGCTTTTTAGTAGGTAAAACTCGCCGGACTGATTGCTTTGCCATCTCTCGACCTCTAAGGCTCCGTTTTCTTTAAATTCATAAATGTTAAATCGCCCAAAACGCCTTTTACTGGCGGACTGATAGGTGGTGGAGCCACAGCTTAGAACGTGGGTACCTGAAGGTAACTTGCTTTGGAGCACCATTTCATGTTCATGATGGTCATGGCCGTGTATCACCAAGCGAATTGACGACTGAGCTAGTCTGGCTTTTAACTGCTGGCGGTCCTTGAGTAATCCTGTTTTGTCGCGCAAGAAGTTTTGGTTGTGTAGGTGGTGATGGATGGCCAAGACTACGTGGCGGCCGTCAGCGTTGTCTACCAGCTGAAAAATGCGATCCATTTGTGGGGTACCCAACTCGCCATAGGAAAACATGGGAGGGGGAATAGTTGGGGTGCAGGCCAAGATTAGCCTGATATTGTCAATGTCTTTGACTGCTGGGTACTGTGCAAATGGGTCAAAGTCTGGGCCCCACGTGTATTTGCCGAAGTAGTGTTCGAAGCGCCTGTTTTTGGCTGCTGCTGGGACGTAGTAATCGTGGTTTCCAGGAATGATGGAGAGTTTTGTGTGGTCGAGGCCGAAACTTTCGATTACCGATGATGCGAATTCAAATTCAGCTTCAATGGCTAAGTTGGTTAAATCGCCGGTTATTATGATGTGGTCGACATTAGCATGGGAAATGGCGGTCATAGCGCTTTTGACGACGTGAACGGCTTTTTTGGTCCAATCCCTGATGTACAGGTTGGTTGCCCCGAAAATTCGTCGGTTGAACAATAGACTGGGTTTGAGGGCTCCATTTGGGAGCATGTGTAAATCGGACAAATGGGCTAGGCGCATAAATCCAAACCTCCGGGCGCGGATTTTACCACGCCTTGTAAAGGGCCCAAAATCCAGAGGCTGTTCCTGGCCCTGAGCCTGTGCCTGGCCCTGGGCCTGCTACAGATCCTGCTAATTTGCCTGTTCAGGTTTCCGATTGTTTGTTCTTTTTGGCGTTTTATCTCTTCGTTACAGT
>Ga0209407_1000399_pt1 | contig 57275 bp, 41 predicted proteins | sample AD_JPNHG3_MetaG_FD_184410 | JGI IMG/M metagenome (GOLD analysis project Ga0209407, IMG submission 184410) | Active sludge microbial communities of municipal wastewater-treating anaerobic digesters from Japan - AD_JPNHG3_MetaG (SPAdes) (version 2) | ecosystem: Engineered > Bioreactor > Anaerobic...
CAGCAAAAACGCGAAAAGGCCGGTCGCGCCGGGAAAACCTCAAACCTGAAACCTCAAAAAAGACATCGAAAACCCAAGCAAATACGCATGGGTAAGGGCTGATTGCGCGGCCTATGGGATGCTAGTGTCTTGATCCAGATAAGGGTTGAGGGCCTCAGCGTCAACCTCGTCGGGATCTTGTCCTTCCGTACAGGCGTAACCCTTGATGAGGCGACCGTCTTCCGCCACGAACAAGGCGAGATGAACCGGCGTGGTGTCAGAGCCGGAAGAGCGGCACACGCCCCGGAGCATGTCGGCCAGGCGGCTGTCTTCCTCGGACGATCCATGTTCCGCGAGCCGCTTGGCCAGCAGACTCAGCCGCCTGAGTTCGGCATGCACAAGCCGTTTGATGTCGTCCCCGACCATCTGCATGCTCTCTTCGGTCTGGCGGATCATTTGAACCACAATGTACCGGCCGCCGACATAGACAGAGAAAAGCAGGACCAGCAACATCAGCCCCGTCATCAAGCTGAAGCGTGACCGGACACTGTTTAAAACAGAGGTTTCTTGGGAGGAACGCATGGGAAAAGAACGAGAGAGGGGCCTAGGATTCAACGAAAAACCTCACGAATGCATTTCAGTACGCAGGTTGCACAGGAGCAGGGGTTTCCATCGAGGAGGAGTTCAATGCGGCCGGCATCGCGAATAAACCGATTTCACTGATGCAGGGACAGGCTGCGGCCTGGATGATACGCAAACGTACGCGGTCGCTCTTGACTTTGGGGCCCCAGAAGAGTCGGCACGCGCCGATACTTTGACCCTTGGCGTACTCGCGCCAAGCGCCCTCCTGCCAAGTGTCGACCGCAAAGGCGTCCACGCGGTGGCCGAGCTTGATGTTTTCGCGCAGGCGGATCACATTGAATTCGGAGACGGCCGGCAGCGTGAGTGTCAGGATGGCGTTGGTCACGCCGTCGTCTGTCGACCAGAAACTGTACCGGTCTCCGTCAAGCACGCGCGACGGCGCATAGGTCGCGGGATCGCCCTGGTCCACTGCCAGTGCGGCACGCACGTGGTCGGCGGTGGCCACCGCGCCGCGCGCGAGGTCGTTCGCGAAGAGCGTGCGCAACAGGCCGCCGAACGCGTCCAGCGAACGGATGTCGGCTTCACACACCAGACCGTCGCGGTTGGGCGCCACGCCGAGGTTCATGCAGCCGCCCTTGCCGACGCTGTTGAAGTAGATCGCCATGAGCTGGGCCGGACTGCGCACGGTGGCGTCTTCGTTCGGGTGCCAGAACCATCCCTTGCGCAGCGGCACGTCGCACTCCGCCGGGATCCAAGCGATCCCGTCGCGATGGCCGGCCGGCCCTTCAATGTGATTCATGGAGTCACCGTTGGCCGGCCGTGCCGGATCGGTCTGGCCCTTGGGCGTGAAGGTGGCCCAGCACTCCTCGGCGGCGAAACCCTTCTCGTTCCCGACCCAGCGGCAGTCCGGCCCGACGTCTCCGAAGATACAGGCCGAGGGCTGAAGCTGGCGCACAAGCCCCCAGGTGGCTGGCCAGTCGTAGTAAGTGAAGCGGTCGATGTTGCGTTTTTCGCGGGCGCCGCCGTAGTAGCCGTCGCCGCCGTTGGCACCGTCGAACCAGACCTCGAACAGGGTGCCGTAGCGGGTGAGCAGCTCACGGAGCTGGCCGTGATAGATCGGCAGGTAGGCCGGTGTACCGTAGGCCGCGCTGTTGCGGTCCCAAGGCGAACAGTAGATGCCGAAGCGAAGGCCGTGCTTCTTGGCGGCATCGGCATACTCGCGCACAAGATCACCTTTGCCGCCGCGCCAGGGTGACCGCGAGATGTTGTGTTCGGTGGTCTGGGTAGGCCAGAGACAAAAGCCGTCGTGGTGCTTGGCCACCAGGATCACGCCGTTCATACCGCCGCGCTTGAGCGCTGCCATGACCTGTCCAGCATCGAAATGCGCCGGATTGAAGAGCGCGGGATCTTCCCCGCCGTAGCCCCACTCGCGGTCGGTGTAGGTGTTTAGGCCGTAGTGAACCAGTGCAAAGATTTCGGTCTCGTGCCAACGCAACTGGCGCTCGGACGGCACGGGGCCGTAGGGCGCAGGCGCATGGGTCTGCGCGGTCACGGGGGCGACGAGACAGGCCAGAAGCAGAGAGAGCGTCAGAAATCGGCTTTTCACATCATGGTCTCCTCGTGTTCAGACAGGCTACCGTAGCGTGACCGGCGTGGCGTCTTTCTCCCACCACGGTTGCGAGAGGAAGACGGTATCAAGGTCAGCGGCGAGGTTGATGACCGAACGTTGCGTCAGGTCGTCCTTGGAGCCGGGGTAGGCGTGCCAGTAGCAGCGCACGACCGGGAATCGGTTGCTGGGGTAAGCGGAGGGTGCGTTGGTCTGCGTGACATCGCCGTGAGCGAGCTGCCAGAGCTTGGCCTCCTGCCAGGAGACCTCGCCATTCTTGTCCGTGTCGAGCGCTGCCACCGTCGGCTTGCCGGCGAGATAGGACTTCCAGTCCCACATGGCGACTGCGCCGCTGAGTTCGTAGAGGAAACTGCTGTTGGCCTCATCGGTCTCGGCAGACTGCTGCCAAGTGTCGTAACGGTCGGGCACGCCACCTTCGCGGCCGCCGCTAGGGTCGGCAGCGGAGATGAGCGCGCCGACGGGGAGCAACCCTTCGACGATGAGCGAGGAGAGGCTGGTGGGCCAACGGCCGTCGTGCTTCGCCCGGTACGCCCGGATCGCGGTGCCGATGGTTTTGAGTTCGGCGGAGACAATGGCCATGCGTTCGACAGGCGCGAGCACAGCGCAGGCTTCTGGCGTCACGGCCGGCGCGACCGGCGCGGAGGCGACGTCAACATCGCGCACCGAGCGGCATCCCACCCATGCAGCGAACGCGACGAACAGTGCGAGCGGCAGCTTCATGGTTCCGATCCTCCTTTGGCGTTCCTAACAGCGGGCACACCCCCCCTGAACTAACACACTTCTGCCCCCCCAATACCCATGCACTCACGCACTAATGCACGAATGAACTCACAAAAGTCCTCATGCGATCCATCGCCTCCTTGAGCGGCTCCATACCCGTGGCGTAGGCGCAGCGCAGGAAACCCTCGCCGCAAGCGCCGAAAGCATCTCCCGGTACACACGCGACGTTATACTCGTTGAGCAGGCGCAGGGCGAACTCCTTGGAGGAGAGCCCGGTGCATTGGATCGACGGGAACACATAGAACGCACCACGCGGCATGAAACAGTCTAGCCCCATCCCGTTGAGCGAGGCAACAACGAAGTTGCGCCGCAGGTGGTAGGAGTCGCGCATTTCTGCGATCGCCTTGTCGCCATGACGTACCGCCTCGAGGCCAGCGGTCTGGCTGATCGACGAAGCGCACATCATGCCGAACTGGTGGATCTTCATCATGGCGTCGGTCAACGGTGCCGGGGCGCAGGCATAACCCAAACGGAAACCGGTCATCGACCACGCCTTGGAAAAGCCGTTGAGAAAGATCAGGCGGTCACGCAGGCGCGGGATGGCCGCCATGGAATGGCGCCCACCCTCGTAGGTCAGTTCCGAATAGACTTCGTCAGAGATCACCAGCAAGTTGTGGCGGATCGCGAAATCGGCCAGCGCCTCGGTGTCCGCGCGGTCAAGCGTGGCACCGGTGGGATTGTTCGGGAAATTGAGCAGCAGCACACGGGTGCGCGGCGTGACCTTTTTCTCCAGTTCCGCGACCGTCAGGCGGAAGTTGTCCTTGCGGAACGTCTCGACCGGCACCGGCACCCCATGGGCCATACGGATCAGCGGGGCGTACGCCACGAAGCAGGGCTCGTGGTAGAGCACCTCGTCGCCCGGCGAGAGGACGGCGCGGATCGCGAGGTCGAACGCCTCGCTGACGCCGACAGTCACGAGGATCTCGTGCTGCCAGTCATAGTCGCACTGGAACGACTGGCGCATGTACGCGGCCAGCGTCTGACGCAGTTCGGGGGTTCCGAGATTCGAGGTGTAACGCGTGGCGCCACGCTCAAGCGCCTCGATCGCCCGTTCGCGGATGTGCCACGGCGTCTGGAAGTCCGGTTCGCCGATACCCAGCGAGATCACGTCTTTGCGGCCGGCGACGATATCAAAGAAATCGCGGATGCCGGATTTGGGCAGGCTCCGCACGTGCGGAGCCACAAAATCAGGGGCAGACTTGGAGTCGGTCGTCATGGGGTTCACTTTCCATCAGGACGCCTTGGTCCTTATAGGTTTTCAGCATGAAATGGGTAGCCGTCGAGAGCACCCCGTCAAGCGGAGCGAGCCGGGCACTGACAAAATTCGCGACTTCCTGCAGGCTCGCACCCTTGACGAAGAGCAGCAGGTCATACGCGCCGGACATCAGGTACATCGACTCGACCTGGGGAAACTTGCTGATACGCGCCGCCACACGGTCAAAGCCGCCTTCGTGTTCCGGACGGATGCGCAACTCGATGACCGCGCGCACGTCATGGGTGTCGAGACGGTCGGTGTTGAGCAATGCCTGGAAACCACGAATCACGCCCTCCTGTTCATAGGCGGCAATACGCGCGCGCACTTCCTGCTCGCTGATACCGAGCAGCTTGGCGAGTGTCGCGTCTGATTCGCGGGCGTTTTTTTTCAATAGCTCTAGCAGGGCATCCATGGCCATTCACCTTCCTGTTTGATAATAGTCCTCAGTGTAGCGTAAACAGGGTGCTTAGGCAAAACTATTAGAGCACTTCGACCTGATCGATTTCAGCGGTCACCGAAATCGCTTGCCCGATCATTTCAACGTTCAATACAACTTTCAGTGTACCGGCCAGCCGTGCGACACGCCCCTCCACCCCCTGGAACGGACCGTCGATGATGCGCACCAGACGTCCCGCAGTCAGCGGCTTAGCCGACTCGAGCGCCGGATTGACGCGTAGCGCACGCCGGACCATCACCAGATCGCGCAGCATCCGGCGCGGGGACTCCGGCGCCAGGATACGCACGAGCAGGTTGGTCTGGAGCAACGCGAGACGCTGGCCGGATATGACACGGGCGAAGACGTAACCCGGGAATACCGGCAGACGGACAGTGATTTTGCGGCGTTGCGCGACGCGCGTTTTTTCGCGTAACGGCAGATAATACGAGATCCCGTAGAGTTGGCAGTATTCGGCGATCTTCTTCTCTGTCCGGGGTTTTACGAAAAGAACCTTCCAGTGTTGCATACACATCCCATCATAGGCTGAAAGAGCGGGGTGGGCAATAGGGGAATCGCGAATCCGGACTTGTATTCCTGCTTGGGATCGGGTTTAATTCCTCAATCTTCGATTCTTATCAGGTGTCAAGTCAACGCAACACGTTCAACGCCGGCCGATGGACGCTGGGGCGGAAGGTGAGGAGTGGAACCGATGCGAATGTCTATTCGTGCGTGGGCGGTGGCCGTCGTATTCACGGCTGCTTGTGTGATGGGTGCCGATACCCTGGTGAAAGATGTGTCGGTCCGCGTGCTGGACCAGTTCGGAACCGACGCGACGGACGTTTTGTCTTTCTGTAGTACGCAACCTGGCACTGATCTGTCACAAGAGGCGCTCAACAAGGATGTGCGCGCGTTGCTGGACACCGGCCGCTACGCATATGCCGGCGTAGAAGTGGAGAAGGTTGAAGGTGGCGTGCGTGTGGTCTATGTGGTGAAGCGCCGCTATCGCTTCCAGGAGCCGCTGGCCATCAAGGGCGCCGAGTATCTGAGCGAGCGTAAGATCCGCAAGCTCTCTGAACTGAAGAGCGGAGATTACATTGATGAGCCGATCCTCTCCTCCAAAGCCTCAAAGATCCGCGACGAGTATGTGAAGAAGTTTTTCCCCAACGTCAAGATCGGCGCCGAAATCCAGCCGATCCCGAATAGCGCTGGCGCCGCGAATGTGGTCTTCACCATTGAGGAGGGCGAGCGCGCCAAGGTCCGCAAATACCGTTTCGCCGGCAACGTCTCGATCCCTGACAAGGAACTGCGATCCTCTTTTGGTCAGCGCCCGTGGTACGATCCGCGCGGCTGGTTCTCTGACACCCCCGTCTCGGCGCAGGATCTCGAGGACGCGCGCCAGATGGCCGAGGACGTCTACAAGAACGCCGGCTACCTGGACGCGCGCGTGTCCGCGCCGGTCATGGAAAAGGTCGGCAAAGAGAAGGTGGATGTGGTGTTCACGGTCACCGAGGGCGATCAGTATACGGTTGAGTCAACGGCGATTCGTGGCGTGAAACTCTTCCCCGAGCGCGAGGTGCTGGCGGCGGGCGAACGGCTCAAGGTGGATGCCGTGGCCGGCCAGCAGACGATCGACGACGCGGCCAAGGACATCCGCGACTACTACGGCTCGCGCGGTTACGTGGACACCGCCGTGCGCGCGATCAAAGAGACCGTGCCGGGCAAACCGGGACGCATGGCGGTCACCTATGAGGTGCGCGAGGGCGAGCTGGTTTACATCCGCAACATTGTGATCCGCGGCAACAACAAGACCAAGGACAAGGTGATCCGCCGCGAGATCATGGTCAATCCCGGCGAGATCATGAATGAGCCGCGCATCGATCGCAGTGAGAATCGCCTGAAGAACCTGCAATACTTCAAAACTGTGCGCCACTACTCCGAGCAGACCGACAAGCCCGGCGTGCGCGATCTGGTATACGAGGTCGAAGAGCAGCGCACCGGCAACTTCATGATCGGCGCGGGTGTGTCCAGTATCGATAACGTGGTCGGCTTCCTGGAAATCACCCAGAGCAACTTCGACATCCTGAACTGGCCGAACTTCACGGGTGGCGGGCAGAAGGCGCGTTTGGGCGTGGAACTCGGCTCGCGCCGTCAGACGGCCGAGGTTTCCTGGACCGAACCCTGGTTCTTGGATCGTCCGCTGGCGCTGACCGTCGAGGCCTATCGCCGCATGCGCTGGTACGATGAGTACGACGAGATCCGCACCGGCGGCTCGGTCGGGATCTCCTATCCCGTCAAGGTCGGCCGCGTCGGCATGCGCTATACGCTCGAATTGGTTGAGATGGACGACGTCGACAACAGCGAATGGTACGCTGACGCCGACGGCATGGATTCCGCCGTGCCCGACAGTTGGGATGGTGACACCGACAAATATTTCAAGTGGCAGGAGAAGGAGTACGGTGACGCACTCAACAGCGTGCTGCGCCTCTACTGGGCGCACGACACGCGTGACCACGCCTTCATTCCGACCAAGGGTTACCAGACGACGGTCTTTGGCGAGGCCTCTGAGAGCGGCATCGGTGAGACCGAGTACTACAAGTTGGGAGCCAGCCACCGCCACTGGTTCCGCATGCCGTGGTATAAGCACGTGCTGAGCCTGCGCGGCCGCGTTGAGACTGTGGATTCGTATGGCGACGACGAGGTGCCGATCTACGAGCGCCTCTTCCTGGGCGGCCCGCGCACCGTGCGTGGCGTCGAGTACCGTGACATCGGCCCTAAAGTGTTCCGCGGCAACGACAGCAAGGGCCATGCCCCGATTGGCGGCGAGACGCTGGCGCTGGTGTCGGCCGAGTACACGATCCCGGTCTTCAAGGCGGTACGTTTCGCGACCTTCGTTGACGTGGGCTCGATCGGCGCGGACGCCTTTGACCCTGAGCTTTCCGACGTGTGCGTGACGGCCGGCGTGGGCCTGCGCATCGATATCCCCGGCTTCCCGATCCGCTTCGACTTCGCCGTGCCGGTGGTCGAGGATGACGACTACACGGACGACGAGGTCTTCTCGTTTGCGATCGGTTTTGAATAAGGACCTGACACGGGCGGGCGGCTCATCCGTCCGCCCGTTTGCCCTGTGGCAAGAAGGACACGTATGAAACAGATGATGGTGATGCTGGCGGCGGCTCTGGCCGCAACCGTGATGCTGGCGCAGGAAAAGACCGCAGTGGTCAACATGGTGGATCTGGTGCGCTTTCACCCGAGCCGCGAGCGCGACCGCAAGCTGATGCAGGAGACCGAAAAGGAGTTTCAGGCCAAGCTCGACAAGCAGCGCGACCGCTTTGAGGAACTGCGTGACGAATATGAAAAAGCGGTTAAAGAAGCACGTAACCCCGCCCTCAACGAGAAGGCCAAGGCCGAGGCCGAGGACAAGGCCATGAAGCACCGCGACGTGCTGGCCGAAGCTGACCGCGACCTGCGTCAGGAAATGCAGAAACTGCAGCGCGAGCTGGGAGATCTCGATGCGCGCCTGTTGCGCCAGGTGACCGGCGACATCCGCGAGGTTCTGACCAAGTACGCGCAGGAAAACAAAATCAGCATGATCTTTGACGGCACGACCATGGCCTTTTTTGATCCCAAGCTGGACGTGACCGACGAGATCCTTAAGCGTATGGGTGTTGATCCCAAACTGCGCAAAGAGGCGCAGGAGAAGGCCGACAAAGAGAGGGCCGAGAAGGCTGCCGCCGAGAAAAAGTAATTTTTGGGAACAGCCGCAAAGAACACTGAGGGCACAGGGGAAACCCCATTCTTATCCGTGACCTCCGTGTTCTCTGCGTTTTAGGAAGAGGGCGATGTGATGACCGTCAGGGAATTGTCTGAGCGGCTGGGGGGCGAACTGGTCGGCGACGGTGCGTTGGAAGTCTGTGCACTGGCCAGCCTGCTGGAGGCGCGTCCCGGCGACGTGTCGTTTGTGAAAGACGCGAAATACGCCCGCCAGGCGACAGCCACCCGCGCGAGCGCCGTGCTGATGCCACAGGACTGGCAAGGCGAATGCCCGGCACCGGCACGGATCTACGTCAAAGATCCGGACGCCGCCTGCACACAAGTGGCGCAGTGGTTCGCGCCGCCGCCCGTGGTGCGCGTTCCCGGCATCCATCCCACCGCCGTGATCGCGGAAGATGTCCGGCTGGGGCGTGACGTGTACGTCGGGCCTTGGACGGTCATCGAGGCGGGTGCCGAGATCGGCGACGGCTCAGTCATCGAGGCACAGGTTTTCATCGGGCAGCGTGTCCGGCTGGGTGAGGGTTGCCATCTTTATCCGCAGGTCACGGTCCGTGAGGGTTGTCTGCTCGGACGGCGCGTGATCCTCCACTCGGGCGTGCGCATCGGCGGCGACGGTTACGGGTACAACCCCGTGTTCAAGCCGGACGGCACAATCACAGTCGAGAAGATCCCCCAGCTTGGCATTGTTGAGCTGGGCGATGATGTGGAAATCGGTTGCAACACGACGATCGACCGCGCGCGCTTCGGCCGCACCCGCATCGGCAATTCCACAAAGATCGACAATCTGGTGCAGATCGGCCACAACGTTCAGATCGGGGACTTCAGCGGTGTCATCGCGCAGGCGGGCGTGGCGGGAAGTACGCGCATCGGGTCGGGCTGCCTGATCTGGGCGCAGGCCGGCATCTCCGGCCACCTCACGATCGGCGACCGCGCCCAGGTCGGGCCCAAAAGCGGCCTCTCCAAGGACGTGCCGCCCGGCGAGTATGTGCTCGGGCTGCCGGCCCTGCCCAAGCGCGAGTTCGCCAACACGCTGCTCCTGCCGCGCCTGGTCGAAAAGCTCAAGGCGCGCATTGAGGCGCTGGAGGCCCGGCTGAAGCGTGACGCCTGACTGCGGCATCGGGCCAAACGACGGGAAAACTTTCAACGCTCAAGTTGAGGACGGGGAGGGGGCGCGTGCATGATTCATGGATGCCGTTCATGGAAGCCGAATCACGGCAACCGTATTTCGCGGCGCTGATGCGTTTCGTGGATGACGCCTATGCCTCATGCACGGTTTACCCGCCCAAAGAGGACATCTGTAACGCCTACGCGCTGGATCCCGATGCCGTGAAAGTCGTCATCCTCGGCCAGGACCCCTACCACGGCCCGGGGCAGGCGCACGGGCTGGCCTTTTCGGTGAACGACGGAGTGCCCCTGCCGCCGAGCTTGCGCAACATCTTCCTCGAAGTTCAGCGGGACACCGGCGCGCCGATGCCTGCGACGGGCCATCTGCGGCGCTGGGCCGACCAGGGCGTGATGCTGCTGAACACCACCCTGACCGTCGAGGCCGGACGTGCGGGCAGCCACCGCGGACGGGGGTGGGAACGCTTCACCGATGCGACGATCCGGTGGTTGGCAGCCCGACGTGACTCGCTGGTCTTCATGCTGTGGGGCAACGACGCGCGCCGCAAGAAGGCCTTGATCGATGTGTCGCGGCATCTGGTTCTTGAAGCCGCGCACCCCTCGCCGCTCTCGGCGCACGCCGGTTTTTTCGGGTGCGGGCATTTTTCGCAGGCGAACGACTACCTGTTGGCGCATGGTCACAAGCCGATCATCTGGTGAGAGGCCCTTTTTTTCAAAAAAGGGGGTGCAAAATAAAAAAATTGCGATTTTTTTCGTTTTGCACTTGAACACCCTTAAGAAAAAGTCAAAAATGCGCACTTTTAATTGCCCCTTGATAGGGGGTAAAATGGCCGGGATAAAACTTCCGGCCCACATCCGGACACGTCGATCAGCGACTGAGACCCGGAAGCGAGTAATGACCCAAGGAGTCCAAGACTATGCCCAGAACCATACCGCTGGCTAAGATCCGCAACATCGGCATCATGGCGCACATCGACGCGGGGAAGACGACAACCAGCGAACGCATTCTCTTCTATTCCGGCAAAAACTACAAAATCGGCGAAGTGCACGAGGGCGCCGCCACCATGGACTACATGGTGCAGGAGCAGGAGCGCGGCATCACGATCACCTCGGCTGCGACCGCCGTGATGTGGCGCGATCACCAGATCAGCCTGATTGACACCCCCGGACACGTGGACTTCACGGCCGAGGTGGAACGCTCGCTGCGCGTGCTTGACGGCGCGATCGCCCTGTTCTGCGCGGTGGGCGGCGTGCAGCCGCAGACCGAGCAGGTGTGGCGCCAAAGCGAGAAGTACTCCGTGCCCAAGCTGTGCATGGTCAACAAGATGGACCGCATCGGCGCCAACTTCTTCAACGTGGTCAACGAGATCCGCGACACGCTCGGCGGCAATCCGGTGGTCATGGTCTATCCGATGGGCGCGGGTGAGACGTTCCGCGGCGTGATCGACCTGCTGACGATGAAGGCGCTGACGTTTGACGAAGCCTCGCGCGGCGTCAAGATCATTGAGAGCGAGATCCCCGAAGAGTACCGCGAAGAGTGCGAGCGCCTGCGCGTGGAGTTGGTCGAGAAGGCCGCCGAGCAGGACGACGAACTGATGAACAAGTACTTTGAGACCGGTGAACTGACCCTCGCCGAGATCAAGCGGGGCCTGCGCAAAGGCACGATCGCGCGCACGATCGTCCCGACCTACTGCGGCACGGCGTTCAAGAACAAGGGCGTTCAGCCGCTGCTCGACGGCGTGATCGACTATCTGCCCTCGCCGCTGGACATTGGCGCCGTGGCTTCCGCGGATAATCCTGAGGCCAAGCGGCAACCCGACGACAAAGAGCCCTTCGCCGGCCTGGCGTTCAAGATCGTCTCCGACAAGCACATGGGCAAGATCACCTTTGTGCGCATTTATTCCGGCACGTTGCGCGTGGGCGACACGATCCTCAACAGCACGATGGGGCAGGAAGCCCGCATTGGCCGCCTCTTCCGCATGCACGCCAACCATCAGGAGGCTCTGGAAGAGGCGCATGCGGGAGACATTGTGGCGACGGTCGGCCTGTCAAAGACCCGTACCGGCGACACGATTTGCGATCTTCAGCATCCGATCGTGCTGGAGTCGATCGAATTCCCCGCACCGGTGATCTCTATCGCCATCCGGCCGGCCTCGCGCGGGGACAACGAGAAGCTCGGCAGCGCGCTGCATTCGCTGGCGCAGGAAGACCCGACCTTCGTTGTGACCTTTGACCAGGAGACGGGCGAAACGGTTATCTCAGGCATGGGCGAACTGCATCTCGAAATCATCGTGGACCGCCTGCGCCGCGAGTTCGGTGTGGCCTGTGAGGTTGGCAAGCCGGAGGTCGCCTATCGTGAGACGATCCGCCACCAGGTCGAGGGCGAATACAAGCACGTCAAGCAGTCCGGCGGACGCGGCCAGTACGCGCACGTCTGCCTGCGCCTCGAGCCCCAGGAGCCCGGGCGCGGGTTCTCTTTCGTCAACGAGGTCAAGGGCGGCGTGATCCCCAGCGAGTACATCCCGGCCGTCGAAAAAGGCGTCATCAAAGCCATGGAAAGCGGTCCCTGCGGCGGTTTCCCGGTGGTGGACGTCAAAGTCACGGTCTTTTTCGGCTCTTACCACGAGGTCGACTCGAACGAGTTCGCTTTCATCGAATGCGCGCGGCAGTGCTTCAGGCAGCTCTTCCTTAAGGGCAATCCGCAGCTTCTCGAGCCGGTCATGAATGTCGAAGTGGCCGTGCCCGAAGAGTACATGGGCACGGCGACCGGTTCGATCTGCTCGCGCCGCGGGCGTGTCGAAGGCATGGACGACAAGGGCGGCAACAAGCTGGTGCACGGCTTCGTGCCGCTCGGCGAGATGTTCGGCTACTCCAACGCGATCCGTACGGTCACGCAGGGACGCGGCACCTTCACGATGACCTTCGAGCGCTACGAGGGCGTGCCCTTCGAACTCGCCGAGGCGATCATCGAGAAGCGCAAGAAGGAAGGCAAAGTCCGCGGCTGAGCGACGGCTCCTGGTCCAGGTTACCAGTGACTGGTTACAGGTTCTTGGCTGAGTGAGACGGGTCGGACTTTCCGACAAGGGTCTATCAAAGCGTTGGGGCGGTCTCAATGAGATCGCCCCCGCGTTTTTGAGTTTCGAGCTTTCCGGTCGGCGTGCTGCTTTGTGATCAACGCACGCTGAGACATGTGCCGCCGGCCGGGCCGGTCTCCAATACAGTCAGCATGCCGCCGCCCGTAAAGACGGTATCGTCGATATTGTCGGCACCACTGCCGGTGGCGCCCCAGGTTCCCGCTGTTTTGAAAACGCCGTCAATCGCGAAGTGCAGCACAGTCACAGTAACTCCTGCCGGGATTTTGATTTTCGCCTGCTCGCCCTGCGTTGACGTGTCAATTCCCGCGTAGAGCCGCGTCTGTGAAGCACTGCCGCCGAACACCGCAGCATGGCTCAATTCAAGGGTTCCACCGCGCTTCACCAGCAGCTTTTTCGATGCGACCGAGCAGTTTCCGACAAGCGCCAGCGTGCCGCCCTCGATCACCGTATCGGCCAGACTGCCGCATACTCCAGCCAGAATCTGTGTGCCGGCGCCAATCTTCACCAAGGCGACAAGACCGCCGATCGCACCGCTGTAGCTGCCGTCAGCATCATCCGCGCCGACAGTCAGAGTTGCGACAGGAGCGGCTGAATTGGTGATCAGGACGCTTGCCGATTGTGAGTTGAATCCGTTAACCGTTTCATCAAAGCCGTTCAGATCCAGCACCGCGCTGTTTTCAAGGCTCAAATCACCCTTGCCGGCGCCGTGCGGGATCACCTCGGGTGCGCCCAGCTTCAAGGTGGCGGCATTGCCCGTATAACCCTCCCACTGCACGCCGACGACCGTGCCGCCGCTGTAATCATTGGCCGTGTTGGCCAAAATAACAGTGCCGTTATCACAGTTGATGTTGACCGGGCCGCTGCCGGTCAATCGGGACAGCACGCTTAATGTCTGAGACCCGCCGGCTTCAAATGCCACACCGCCCTGATTCACGGTGATCGTGCGATCAGCCGACAGAACCGGCGCATTGCTGTTGTTTTTGATCGTGGTTCCATTGAGAATCAGCGGCGCGTCAACCGGGCCGAAGACTGAGTCGCCCGCGGCACCGGTCAGCCCCATGCGCACCACCCCGCCTGCCAGGATCAGGCCATTGGGCAATGCCGCAGAGTTGTCGGTGTCGATCAAAGCATGACCACTGTAATAAAACGCTCTGTCTGAATCAGCCGCCGTTACATCCCATGCGTCGTAAAGACCGACCGGAGAGGCGGCATGGATGGTGAAGCGCGCGTCGGCGCGCAATGCGTCAAGAGTCGCTTGATTCGGCGCCAGCAGAGCGCCGCCGGCATGCACCGTGACGGTTTTGTCTGCACTAAGTATGTCCGTGCCTGACAGACCGAGCGCCCCGTTATTGACAATCACATTCGCATTAACCACATTGGTGCCGACAGATGTGTTGTCGATCCAGGTAAACGGGCTGCCCTTGATGAAAATCTGGGCGCCGGGCCCCTCTTTAACCAGGTCGACAGCACCGGGCGAGACACAGATGCCGCTCTCTCCGATAACCCCCTCGAATTTCGCAGTGCCGCCAAGCGTGTTGATCGTCAGCGTGCTGGTTGTATCAGCCACGGAGTTGACCACCGCGCGGCACTGCACCGCCTTGCCGGCCGAAATCAGCGCACCGACGCGCTGCGCGGACGTGCCCATCAGATCAAGCCGGCAGAAAGCCTGACTCCAACTGGCGTTAAAGCGCACCGGAACGGCATCAGGCAGAATATTGTCGGCGCCGCTGAGTTTAAGCGTCAGGGAAGCACCGGACGAGGCATCCAGAACAACGGCACCCTTAAAGGTTGCCGGTTTGGTGATAACATAAACGTTCTCATGGTTCAGAGCACCGCCTCCTGCCCAGATGTTCAGCGTGCCGCTGCCAGCAATGACGCCATTGATTGTTTTAGACATGATACCGCCGGTGTATGCGCCGATGCGGGCATAGCCGTCGATCGTGATGTCACCGTTCCAGGTGTCATGTTTGTCATTTTCGAAGAGCAATGCTCCCCTGCCCACAGCATTGCCCAAACCGGAGAGCGTGACGTGCCGGACATTGACGTTCGTATCCAACGGGATGATCTGACCGCCGTCGAAGACACGGACATCTGTATTTACAACCGTATTGGAACCGATCCACACCACGCCCTCCTCAATGAACAGTGTGCCATTCCAGTCGCTGCCGTCACCCAGCAGGCGTTGTATGCCAATTCCGCGTTTTACCACATTGATGGTGTCCCGAAATTTGCCGGTGAAACTGAGATCATGATCGGCCGCGACATTTAGTTCCAGCGTCGCCGGCGTTTCGGCACTGTTGACAAAGTCGCGGACAATGCTGATTTTGCGCGGCGCATCAGCGACACCGGCGGTCTGCTGGGTAAAGCCTCTCAAATCCAGTTCGGTGGTTCGGGCAGTTTCATTGCCACCGACGCTGAGAATCGCGGTCGCAGGCAATGCATTGTCCACATGCCAGTTAAAGAAGGCGTTGCAAGTGTTTTCATTCTGCAGAATGACATCGCCGTCAAAGGTGCTGGCGACATTGAAATTCAATGTCTGCTGATGAGCAGGGCCTGCACCGCCGCCGCCAATGATCAGATTCCCGCTGCCGATGATCGGCGCATTGAAATTGACAGTCGAAATTGAGGAGTAGGCCTTGATCTTGGTGGCATCCAGCAAAGTTATCGGAGCGTTCAAATTTATGGTAATAGCGTCTCTGTAAATATATAAAGCCCCCTTGACCGCACTGTCCGAGCTGTAATTGCCGGAAAGGAAAAGCGGTTTTTCAAAATCGTATTCAGCCTGCTGTTGCAACGAAATATGCAGGGTGGCTCCATCATGGACCCTAATCGGAGTGCCTGCCGGAATCATATAGTCAGAAGTGGTCGTCCCTTCCCTGATAAATAGAATACCCTCCACCACCTCGATCCCGGCGGTCACGCTTGCCAGAGACCGCAACGGTCTTTGAATCAGCAACGTCCCGTTGCCCAGCTTCAGGAAACGCTGATCACCGAAATTGATCGCGTCCATAGCGGGATTGGTCACGACATGTGCTGGAGCATAGATGCCGACCATCGCGCCCGCCGCAAACTGATTTGCGGAATGGCCCAAGGCACTCGCCAGATCCGCACCCTGCTCAAAAGCCACTCCCGCGCCTGCACCGACACTCATAGTGCCTCCCAACGCATGAAGCAGACTCAGATAGCCACTTTGCACATCAAGCGCGCCGGTAAACGCATTGTTGACAATCAGATGTCCGCCGCCTGTCTTGCTGACTCCACCGGCACCGGTCAGCGACTCGGATATTTTGGCGGTGCAGTGATCCGCCACACTGATCAGTGTGGGCGCCCCCGTCATCTCCAGCGCGCCATCGTTGTCGGCATCGGCGACCGCGTAGCCGTCAACCTCGAACGTCATGCTGCTCACGGTCAAAGCCGCGCCGACCTCGACTGTTTCGCCGCTACCGCCGAAGACGGCGCTGTTGCCATTGGTCCAGACCGTGCCGCCCTCCCAGTTGGCGTTTTCCAGATTCCAAATATTATTGGCATCCGCGGCATTCCACCTCTGTTCAATCGCCTGTGCATCGAGAGAAGTGGCAATGATCAGTATTGCCGAGACCATTTGACACCGAGTTTTCATACGATGACTCCTGGTTGAAAATGAACAACCTATGACATGAGCACCGCGCAACGTTATAAAAAATTAAATCGCATCATCTTTTTTTACGTATGTTTGTTGAATATGTCAAACAAAAATCCAAAATTTTTAAAGTTCGGGTGCGATTTTATCCTGTTGAAGGTTAGGAGGCCTTGTGGCGCGAGCGGTGGCGGGTGTGGATGTCCGCCATGAAGACCGCGTTGGCGTGGCGCCAGACTGGCAATCGGGGGCAGCCCGCGCCGGACTGCTTACGGAGCGCGGGAGCTTGCGCCCGCTTTCACCGGCGGCGGGGTGCGCCCGAGTTGCGCGAGCACGCGTTTGAGCGCGTGCCAGACCTCGGTCTTGGCGCGCTTGAGGCCTGCGGCATCGCCCAGCGATTCAAACCGCAGAATATAGGCGGGGTGGTAGGTCGGCATCACAGGAATACCCTCATAGCGGGTCCAATGCCCTTGCAGGCGCGTGACGCCGACCTGCGTTTCCAGCAGGCCGCGGATCGCCGTCCCCCCCAGCAACACGATGGTTTTGGGCTGCACGATGCGGATCTGCTCGCGCAGGAAGGGCAGGCACGCCCGCATCTCGTCGGCCTCGGGCGTGCGGTTACCCGGCGGACGGCACTTGCAGATGTTCGCGATGAACACGTCGTCGCGCGTGTACCCCATCGCCGCAATCATCTTGGTCAGAAACTGGCCGGCCGCGCCGACAAACGCCAGGCCCTCGCGGTCTTCGTCCGCTCCAGGTGCTTCACCGATGAACATCACGTCCGGCGAGAACGGGTTTCCCTGCCCCGGCACGCAGCGGTTGCGCTGTTGGCGCAGGACGCACGCCTCGCACGCCTCGATACGCGCGGCGATCTCGGCCAGTGCCTCACGCCGCTGCTCCAGCGTGCGGAGAGCGGGCTCAGTGGATGGGATCGTGAAGGTTGCTGTGGACGGGGCGGGTGTCGCGGCGGGACGTTGCGCGGCGGGTGCTGCCGCCGGTGTAGGCGCACCGCGCGACGCTCCGCCCGCTTTGCGAGGCGCCAGATCACGGATCACCTCGGGGGCGACCTGCACCGAACGCACGCCCAACTCTTTGAGCAGCGTCAGATGGTCGGCCAGCCCGTCGATGACCTCGGTCCAGTCGGACATCACGTCATGCCTTTGCATAACCGTTGGGGTTCTGAGACTGCCAGCGCCAGGCGTCTTCGCACATGACGCGCAGGTCGCGTTCGGCGCGCCAGCCCAGTTCGCGGGCGGCCTTCGAAGGGTCGGCCCAGCACTCGGCCACATCGCCGGGGCGGCGGGGTTTGATCGTGTAGGGGATCTTGCGTCCTGACGCCTGTTCAAACGCGGCGACCACCTCCAGCACGCTCGACCCCCTGCCGGTCCCGAGATTGTAGACCGCGAGACCGGGCTTCGATGGCAATTTGTCCAGCGCCTTGAGATGGCCGAGCGCAAGATCGACCACGTGGATGTAGTCGCGGACGCCGGTGCCGTCGGGCGTCGGGTAGTCGTTGCCGAAGACCGACAGGCTCGGGAGACGTCCGACCGCCACCTGCGCCACAAAGGGCAGAAGGTTGTTGGGGATGCCGGCGGGGTCTTCGCCGATCCGGCCGCTGGGATGCGCCCCGATCGGGTTGAAGTAGCGCAGCAGGATGACATTCCAGTCGGGGTCGGCCTTCTGCACGTCGCGGAGAATCTGCTCCATCATCAGCTTCGACCAGCCGTACGGGTTGGTCGCGCCGGGCGTGGGGAAATCCTCGCGGATCGGCACCGACGCGGGATCGCCGTAGACGGTGGCGGAGGAGCTGAACACGAGATTGCGGCAACCTGCGGCGGCCATCGCCTCGCACAGCGTGATCGTTCCCGTGATGTTGTTCCCGTAGTAGGCCAGCGGGATGCGCACCGACTCTCCGACCGCCTTGAGCGCGGCGAAATGAATCACGGCGTCGATGGGGCCTTCCGCCTGAAAAACGTGGCCAAGCGCCGCCCGGTCCCGGATGTCGACCTGGCGGAACGATACCGCCTTGCCGGTAATCTCGGCCACACGGCACAGACTTTCCTGACTGCTGTTGCAGAGGTTATCGACCACCGCGACCGCATGTCCGGCGTTCAACAATTCAACGATCGTATGGCTGCCGATGAATCCGGCACCGCCCGTGACTAAAACTTTCATGGGAATCCTTTTTGAAAACAAGTCCCCAGTTTAGCGCAATCCACAGTGAAAACAACCGCGAAGTTACCTCCCCGCTTCAACTCGGCGGCATGTTCACTCCTCCGCCACGGTCATTATTTGACGCGTCACATTATTCCGGGCCCGAAAAGCGGCCGGAGGTTCGCGGGTGGCCAATGGCCGACAGATCCGTAACCAAACGGCGGTAGAGGTCATTCGGCGTGTCGGTGCCCCAATATCCGAAGGCGCGGAAAGCCTGAGGAACGAACACGAAGGCCGCCAGAGTGACAAGCCCGTAGAGGTCCGTCTGGCAGCCAGGCGTCGGCCTCCACCGGGTGCAGTGCCAGAATTTCCGGCGCCGTTTGGGATAGGGATCCGACGAATCGGTGGAACTGGACCGCGGTCAGGATGGCACCGATCGCGGGAAACAAAATTTGCTCTTCCTTCATCAGATGCGCTTCGAGTTCGGCCCGCAGCGGATCGAAGGCGTTTCTCAACGAATCGAGCATCGCGCCGTACCGGCTGCGGTGGGCGTTCTGTACCTTAGCCAGCAGCGTATCGATTCGATCCAGTTGCGTTCTGGTAAAGGCGTGGTGCGTGTCGAGAATGTGGTCGGCAAGGACGGTGAGCGGGACTACGGTCCAGTCGGTTGCGGGTGCGGCCGCCTGCTTCCGGAGCAGAGCTTGCTCTAAGTCCGCCAAGACTGTTTTCAGGTAAAGACGCCATCCTGAACACGCTTGTCGTAGCCGGGAAGGTGTCTGCCGAGTGCGTTGCTGCACGATGCGCCGGTATTCACTCCTGCCCCGTCCTCAAAATGCAGCAGGAGCCACAGCTCGAACTTTGGATTGCTGACCGCCAGCCCCCTTTTGACAACCTCTTTGGTCTGATCGACAACCCAGTCGTGCAACTCCTTCAATTGCGCATCGGCCCACCGGTCTTTATCGACAACCAGCCAGGCTTCATCACCCTCACGCATACTCTCGCGGTCGATGCGTCCTTTCATCCGCTTCAGCACGTCGCGCGGAGAACTCTTGCCCTTCGCGCGCAGGCACTCCACCTTGAGAGTCTGACAATCAAAAATGTCGAAATAGCCCGGCTCCGTCACGGCACCCTCCACCGCGATCAGATAGAGCCGTCCATATCGTCTGACTCCATAAGGTCTTGTGAACCGGGACATTACTTACACACCCTCCGTGACACCCCCTCGGCCTCTCTGAAACGGACCATCGGCCGGATGCGCGGCACGCCGCCGAGCCGCCCTTGCAGGTAACTCTTGCGCACGTCCTTGTCGTAGCGGATATCCGAATTGAACTCGCTGAACGCCACCAGACTGGACGCGCCGTGCCGGTCGCGCTCCACCACCCACATCTCGTCACGCCGCAACAGGTCCTGATCCATCAGCAGCACGTCATGCGTGGTCAGCAGCACCTGCGCCCGGCTCTCGGCGCCGCAACAGTCGAGGTATGCCTCCATCAACTGCCGGGTCAAAAGCGCATGCAAGCTGCGGTCCAGCTCGTCGATCACGAACACCTTCTTCGCGCCCAAAGCCGAGGCTCCCAGGAAAGCCGGCAAGAGGTCGATGACGCGCTGCGAACCGTCCGACTCGCTGGCCATGTCGAACTTCACATCGCCCCCGCCTTTTTTTGCATGGTACGTCACCAACTTGCGGGCAGATAGCTCTGCCCCCCGTCGGACCACCACATACCGCTCGTTCAACGGCTCATGCCGGATCCTGATCGTTCCGCCGTCGGGCAGTTCTTTCTGGATCTTCTCCCGCAGGTCATCCGGAATCGGTATGTTCGCGAACGGCAGCTCGTCCCCCCCCAGATGGCTGATCCCCGTGTCCAAAGCCGGCAACAGCTTGTTCATGGTCTCGCAAAGGGGCGAATTCTCATCCAAAAACAGTTCGAACGGGTCAAACCGCGTGTCCGGTGCAACCAGTTCCAGAGCATCCTTGAACCAGAGGTAAACAGGCCTGAACTGCGGCCCCTTCTGCAGGACCGAATTCGTCAGGAAAAGCTGGTTGTCCTGCGTGCCCTTGAAGGCGAACTCCAGAAACTTCTTGTCCACCAGCGCAGACGCGAAGTCCACTTTCCCGTCCTTGCGGTGGTAGAGCACCTTGTCGGCCGTGCGCCCCATCCTCACGAGTTTCTCCTCGATCACGGTCTTCGCCGTGACCGCGAAACTGAACTCGTACATCACTTCTTCGACAAGAATCTGGAACAGGAACCGGCACGGACGCCGGGCCGCATCGTCGTCGAGCCTGAACGGCTGGACAGCAATGGGAACCTCCGGTTGGGTGCCTTTGACAACCAGTTCCTTCGCGAAGTGGATCGCCTTGAAGAAATTCGACTTGCCCGAGGCGTTGCCGCCGTAGAACGCCGCGATCGGCAACACTTTGGCCGGAAAGTACTTCGGCAAACGCGTGATGCGTTCGCTATGCTGCCGCTCCTTGCTCGCCAGCATCGTAAACACAGCCCGGTCCCGGAAAGACATCCAGTTCTCGACCTCGACTCTGACCAACATATCCCACCTCACATGACTCAATAAGCCCGATGTTTGACCGTGAATATACTGCTTTTTCTCAAAATTGTCCGTTCCAAAGAGATAATATCTCATTAACAGCAACTTTTTGCATTTCGCGGTAAAGTTGTTTTTGAAAATCCGTACTCAGTATGCAACAAGAGTCTGACCTGTTCATCAACCGAACCTCGTGGTTTGGTTTGATAGGGTCGCAACAAGACAAAAAGAGGAGTAGAAATGACAGTACCGAACGAAAGAAAGCTACCCGGTCTAGAATCAAAATATGCCGCGAATGACAGACCATCGGGGTTCACCGACCCCGAAGAAGTGTGGTACTTCTTCTACGGCAATAAGTTGCCGCAGGAGTTCGGCGAGACGCTCAGCAATGACGCGAAGCACGGCCACCTCGTGCTTCTGACCGAGCGCTCTGTTTCCGACTAGCCGGTTGCCGTCAAATAGACGCAGCTTAGCGCTTGGTCTCGGGTGCGGATGCCGCTTTCTTGGCAAGGTCTTTCCGCTGGGCTTGCCTGCCGTTGATGAAAGCGTATACGAGACTTCCGATCAGCGTTGTTGCCAGAATGCCGGCAACAGCCTCAGCACCGTGTACAGCCATGTAAGCGCAAACCAGCAGCCCCACAACCGCTATGACGAAGGCCAGAATCTGGCCGGTTTGGGACTGTCGCTGCTGACTGGAAACAACGATGCTCTCGATCCGGATACGATGCTCCTGCTGGTGTTCAACCAGCTTAAGCAAGCGGTCGGCGCCATCCGGAATGATCTCGTTGTACTTGGCAAGCGCTTCAGGCGGCGGAAGCGGCCCCATCTTTAATTCTTGGCGAACGATCAAGGCCGAGCCGTTCCCGTTAGAACCGCGGTCGGGCTACATGCGTTGCGGCGTTCCGACTGGTGTCTGGTTTCGGCGGTGTTCTCCCATGCCTCAAATCCTTCACTTCGCGGCAGAAGCAATCTTTTCTGGGGGCATGGACTCCATGACAACAGCGAAATCACTGGCTACAACAGCCACGTCGTTACGTAGAGCGCGGCGGTCCGCTTCTTCCGGACTGTGCGAGCGATTGTACAAGAAATAGTCTCCTCCAACCGCAAGAACGCTGCCAACGCCAGTTAAGAAACTGGACGTCGGAACGAGAAAATCTGTAAATGCGGTCTTACCCATAGGAAACACCTCTTTCAGTAAATCACCGTGATTTTATTACAGGGGTGTCGGTCAACGCAAGCGGCAATTTGACCGCGCGCAAGCCCGGTGAAGTGCAAAATAAAACGCACGCTTTTGGAAAAACAGAAAAAAGGGTGTATGGGTGCGAGGAAGCCCCGGGGCCCGGGAAGCCCGGAGGGCTTTCCGGGGGGGCTGACGCAGCCACGCCCCCAGGGGCGTCGGCCCGAGAAAAAGGAGTGCCCCAAGGGCCGGATTTTGGTTCTTGGGAAACACCGCTCTTCGGTCAGCCGCGAATACCGCCGGGGGAAGACCGTGAACCGGGACAGCCAGTTGAGGGAGTTCCCAGTCTATTCGGCCCAGAAAGCGCAGGAGGCCGCGGGCCAAGCGGCCCTGAACAAGGGGCCCCGCCCGCGGCTGACCACGGGAATCGCCGAACGGATCCGTGACCTGATCCTGCGGGAGCGCCTGTCGCCGTACGCCGCCGTCATGAGACTGCGCGCGTGCGGTGACCTGCCGTGGGTGCCGTGCGAACGGTCGGTCTACTATGCGCTCGACGACGGCCTGATCGGCGTGGCCAGGTCGCAGCTGCCCTACAGGCCGGCGGGCAAACGGCGCAAACGGTCGGGCGTGCGCATGGCCTACACCAACGCCAGGGGCAGGCCCATCACCGAACGCCCCCCGGGCGCTGAGGACCGGAGCGAGTACGGGCACTGGGAGGCGGATACCGTCCGCATCGTCCGCCGCTTCATCCCCAAAGGCGCCGACATCTCGAAGTTCACGCGGGCGCAAGTCCAAGCCATCGAGGACTGGATCAACGCCCTGCCGCGCAAAGTGCTCGACGGCCTTTCCGCCGCGGAGATGGTCAAACGCCACTTCGAGGAGAACGTCGCATGAAGATCGTAGATCCATTCTTCCGACTGCGTGCATTTATTATTGCAAGTCAGGCCTCTGACTGGAAGTCAAGAGGTTACGACTTGGAACCCGAAACCGCGCCATCAGGATGCCTGCCGCACGATCCGATCCGTCACGAGCTTGCGGAAGTCGGGCGAGAGGTTGGCGAAGTAGGCCGTGAAGCCGGTCACGCGCACGATCAGATCGGGAAACGCCTCTGGATTTTTGCTCGCCTCCAGGATCTGCTGCGCGTCCACGATGTTGATGTTCATGAGCGTCCCGCCCATCGCGAAATGCGAGCGGATCAGCGCTTTCAGGCAGGATGCCGCCTGCGCGTTGTCCAGACTCCCGAAGTCCACTTCCAACTGCAGCGGCGCGGTGTTGCCGTATCCCGGCTGCACGGACGCCACCGCCGCGGCCATCGCCGTGACCGCCCCGTCACGCCGGAAGCCGACGCTGGGATTCGCGCCCTGCGAGATCGGCTCGCCCGCATACCGACCGTTCGGCAACGCACCCACGCTCTTGCCGAGACGCACCGTGTCCGCCCACGAGAAGAGCCCCGGGATCAAGACGATCGGCTTGACGAACGGAATGTTTTTGGCCTCCGCCCGCACCTTGTCGCTGAAGTCGCGCGTGATCCGCTGCGCCCAAGCGTCGCCGCGCTCGGAATTGCCGAATTTATCCGACAGCGACAACAGCTTTTGCATCTGCGGCGCGTCTTTGAAATTGCGCTCGGTCGCGCGGAACACATCGTCGAAGGTCAGGAGCCTCTCGCGCTCGACCCGCTGCTCCAAAGCGGCGAACGAGTCCGCCACGGTCGCCAGTGCCGCGCCGTCGATTGCGAGGTTGTAGTACTGCGCCCCGCCATGCGAGGCGTCCAAGCCCGTCTCGATCGGACCGACCGACAGCAGGTTCAGCATGAGTTCCGGTTCGTTTTCCCACTGGTGCGCCAGATGGAAGGCGATCCCTTGCCCCGTGATGCGGATGGCTTCCTGCAAGTGCGCCGAAAACGCCTGATACAATGCTTCGGTCGAGGCGTACTGCTTCTCTTTCCATGCGACCTCGAACACCTTGGCGAAGTTCACCTTGATCAGGTCGTTCATGCAGTACTCGAGCCCCGGCAGGCTCATCCAGTTGCAGCCCAGCGCGATCCGCCGCCGGGCCAACTCAATGGGATAGCCGTTCTTGACGAAACCGCTGCACAGCGCCGCATCGCCTGAGAAACGCGGGAAGGACTGCCGCTCTTCCACCAGGCAACGCACGCCTTCGTCGAGCAGCTTTTCCGGTAGACCGTCATGCACACGGATGGTGATGTTGCAGGTGCTTTTCAGCAGCCGCGCCGCCTTCAGAATCAGATACGACAATTCACAGGTCTGATCGGCCCCGCTCTCGTCAGGCCCACCGATCTGATAGTAGTGCGGATCGTTGAGCAAGAGGCAGAAGAGATAGAAAACCGCGTCGTCATCGTCAATCAGCCCTGCGGCTTTGTCTCTCTCATAGTAGGGCCGCAGAAGCGTATCCAACTGCCCGCCGGCACCGTCGCGGTTATAGGTGCGCGAGGCGATATTGAACCATGCGATCCATTGGCACGCCTCGCGCATCGTTTGCGGCGGCTGCTCGATCAAGCGCGCGTTGATACACGCCAGTTCGGCCAGTCCCCGTTCCCGCGCTTCCCGCGCCGTGCGCCGGATCAGATCCTGCACACCGAGAATCGCGTCCTCCTCGGCCCGATAAAGGTCTAGACTCTCTGGGTTCGACGGCGGTGTCTGCGCGAGCCGGTCACGCACCTTGGCCAAAAGCCCGCCCCAACCGAGCCTCAGCCCGATAGAGTAGTCCGGCGCAAAGTGGGCATCCTTTCCGATGCCCGGCGTGATATCGTACTTGATCTGCCCGGGACGCAGATGACTGTAGTCAAAACCGAACGGCGACAGCTCCAGCCGATAGTGCGCGCGCATACGCGACAGCATGAACATCCACCGCCCCGCCAGCGCGTCATTGGGATCGATGTAGACCGGATGGTGCTCCATCAGATAGCGGAAATTCGTGCCCCACGCCCGCACACCGTGAAATGAGCCGTTGTCGTCGATACAGGGCAGGGTCAGCTTCAGCGACTCCGGCGGCAGCACCCAGCCATAGTCGTCCTCGTCCATCGCGCCCAGGCGGCGGCGTTTCTCCTCAGTCTGCCGCAACTTCGCTTCGCGCAAACGCTGGATCTGTTCTGCGTATTTCATACTCTTTCCCCATCCACAAACAGCGGCATGCCCGCATCACGGACGATTCGGCGCAGGTGCTTCATGCGCTCGTCCGAAGGCGCTTGAAACGAAGGCACCTCGCGGCCCAAGGCAGCGTACTTCTCCTGGCCTAAAGGTTGATACCGCAGTAACTCGTAATACATCAACGTCTTCAGCGGCTTCAGCCGCTCGACAATCTGCGCGATGTTCGCGTCATCGTCGTTCACCCCCGCAACCAACGGCGTGCGGATGATCAGCGGAAGCCGTGCCGTTTGCACAGCGGCAAAGTTTTTCAAAATCAGCTCATTGGACACGCCCGTCGCGCGGCGGTGGCGTTCGGGATCAGCCAGCTTCAGATCCGCCATCAGTATGGACAGCAACGGAAGCACCTTCGCCAGCACTTCAGTCGGCACATGCAGGCTCGTCTCGATGGCGGCGGGGATCGCTTCCGCCCGGCACCTCTCCAGCAAAGCCAGCAGAAAATCCGGCTGACAGCAGGGCTCGCCGCCGGAGACCGTCACGCCGCCTTCCGGCGCGTAGAACGGCCGATCCTTGAGGATGACCGTCATGACCTCTTCCACCGTCCGCGCTGTGGATGTCAGGCTGCGCGCGCCGAAGCGGCACCGCTCGGCATGCTCCGCCGAACCGCCGCATGCCCCGCAGCCCATGCACCGACTTGGATAAAACAGCGGGACGGGGCGTGCTGTCCACGTCTCAGGATTGTGACACCACGCGCAACGCAGCGGGCATCCCTGCAAGAACACGACCGTACGGATACCCGGACCGTCGTGGAACGAGCCCCGCACCATGTCTGTCACCCATCCCGTCACTGCTACGCCTCCACGGCCTTGGGGTCTTTCCCGCCGATGCCGAACAGGATGCAGGCGACCAGCGCGATCAACGCGCCCCACCCCCAAATCGCCGCCCAGTCGTACAGTTGGTCCCCCTCGCCTCGATAGGCATCACCGACAAAGCCCGCGAGTTGCGCGCCCAGGAACATGCCCACCCCGAAAATCAGCATTGAAATGAAGCTCTGGGCGCGTGCGCTCATGGCCGACGGCACCAGCCGCGCCGCATAAATGGACGCTCCTGTGACCACCAATCCATACGAAAGACCGTGAAGCAGAAGCCCCGCGATCACGACCGGTCCGTGCATACTGCCGAACGCGAAGAACCGAAGCGCCCAGACGGCCATGCCGATCATCAGAATCCGCTTCAAGCCGAGCTTGGCAATGAACCACGGCAACACGATCATCGTCAGCAATTCCGAGATCTGGCACAGCGTCATCAGCGCCGTCGGCTTCGGCATCTTGATCTCGGCCAGAAACGCATTGGTCCACGTCGTGTAGAAGGTCTTGGAGATCGTGACCAGCGGAATCGATACGGCAAACACAAGAAAAGCGGGGTCCTTCAGCAGCTTAACGGCGGTCAGGCCGAAGATGTCCCGGCCCTCCTTGCCGGCCCCTCGCGGCGGCGTATGCGGCAGGGTCAGACAGTACACGGCCAGCACGGCCTGGGCGCCGGCAGCCAGATAAAAGAAAGCGCCGTCTTTCTCCCCGAAAAAGAACCCGACCATCAGTCCTGCGACGATCCATCCGGTCGTGCCGCCGATCATGAACCATGAAAAACGCTCCGACTTGTCAATGTGGCGGAACACCAGATTGTTGCACAGGGACAGCGTCGGCATATAGCAGAGCGCATCGATGACGATCAGCGTCATGAGTGCCGGGAATGTGGTCTGCTGCGGCGCGAGACAGTGACAGACCGCCCCCGCCAGATGCAGCGCGGCGAGCAGGCGTTCCGTGGCAAAGAAGCGGTCCGCCACATAGCCGAGGAACAGCGGCGAGATCAGTGCGCCCAGCGCGGAGGCGCCGCAGATCCAGCCGATCTGTGCGCCGGTGAACGCCAGCGTGGCATTCATGTAACTGCTGATCGGAACAATCCACGCGCCCCAGATAAAGAACTCCAGGAACATCAACGCCATCAGCCGCAAATAATTGACCGGGGTGTTTGACATGTGATCACCCCACGGTCGGATCGTTGACGGTCTCCACACGTCCGCTCGCCGCAGAGCGCAGGCCCGCGTCAAACGCCGCCGTCATCTCGAGATTGAAATCCGCGCGCAGCGTCTCATGCACCGGCTCCCCGGTTTCAAGATGATGGATAAACGCTTCGGCCAGCGTGGCGCGCCCCTTCGGCAGGGGCTCCGCCTCGAAGATTTCAACCTCATGACCGGCTCCGCGCGTGAGCTGCACCACCGGTTTCTCGCCGTAGATTTCAAAGGAGAGCGCGCCGGTCGAGCCGAAGAGCATCAGGGGCCCGGCGGTGAGGAACGTCTTGCCCAAGGTCGTCCATGAACCTTGCGCGACAGCGATGGCGCCCGGGAAACGCACGAGCATCACGCCGTTGTCGTCGGCGTCGCACCATGCGCTGTCCAGATTGGCGCGCAGGCCCTGCGCGGAGACCGCGCGCTCGCCGGTGTACCAGCGGCCGTACATCACGCCGTAGCAGCACAGGTCGATCATCGCGCCGCCGCCCGCCGCCTTCTGGTGCAGCCAGATCGCGGCGCGTTCCTTCTCGGTGAGCGGCTCGGCCGATTCGCTGACGCCCTTATGCGAAGCGCCCGGCCCGTACGGCCCGGAATGGCCCACGCGGTAATGGATCTCGAGCAACTTCCCGATGGTGCCCGCGTCGATCAGCGCCTTGGCCTTGCGCGCATGGGGCAGCCAGGTCGCCGGCCAGTTGACGATCAGCGTGGTGCCCGCGCCGCGGCACGCCTTGACCATCCGCTGCGCGTCGTGCAGTGAAATGGCCATCGGCTTCTCCACGCAGACATGGACGCCCGCGCGGGCGCAGGCCTCGACCACGTCAGGGTGCTGATTGTTTTCGGCATTGATGGCCACGATGTCCAGCTTCTCATGCGCCAGCATCTCGTGGTAATCCGCGTAGCACTGGGTGATGCCCGTCAGCCGCATGACATTGTTGCGGTTCCACTCGCGCGTGTACGGCACGCTTCGCAACTCCGGACACAACGGCACCGTGTCCGCGCACGCGACCATTTCCGCCTGCGGATGCGCGGCGAACAGCGACGCCACATGGTTGATGTGCGGATGTGCAAACCCGATGATTCCGACTCTGTATTTTTTGCCCATTTAAAAGCCCTTTCCTGACACCTGTAACTTGAGCGTTGAACGTTGAGCGTTGAGCGTTCTGATTTCATCGTTCAGCGTTCACCATCCAGCCGCACCTCACGTCCCTCTTCCGCCGACCGGTAGACGGCCTCCAGCGCGCGGATGACGTTCAGCGCCTCCTCTTTTTTCACGCGGATCTCCTCTTCGCCCTTGATGACCCGCATGAAATGCGCGACCTCATGCCAGTGCGCGTAGAAGGGGTGGTTCGGCTCGGGCGGCAGGATTTTCGGCGTCACGTCAACCTGGTACCGGCCCATGTTCCGAACGACGCGCAGATCCAGAGCACGCGGATCGAACGACAGCCCGCCCTCCGTGCCCATGATCATCACGCCGCCGGCACTATCGGGGACATTCGCCGCCCAGCAGACCTTGAGATGGATCGTCCCGCCGTGGTCGAGCCGCAGAAACGCGCTGGCGAAGTCCTCCACGTCAAACGTGGCGGGATTGTAAGAGGCACTCGACACGCCGCCGGCAAAGGCGCCGCTTTCGACGGATGAGGTGATCAGGTTTTCGTTGCGCGGGCCGATCTTCGAATACGTCGCGCCGGAGACCGCCACGACCTTGGGGTTCCCCATGATCCAGAGCACCATGTCCAGCATGTGCGCACCGAGATCGTACAACACGCCGCCGCCCGAGAGTTTCTTGATGTGGAACGAACCGTGGGTCGGAATGCCGCGCCGGCGCATCCGCGCCGCATCCGCGCAGTAGATGTCGCCGAGCTGTCCGTCCGCGGCGAAAGCCTTAGCGGCGGCGACCTGGTTGTAAAAGCGCATGGACTGCCCCACCAGCAGATGCCGGCCGGTCTCTTCCGCCGCCTTGAAAATGTCCGCCGCGTCTTGGCTGGTGACCGTCAGCGGTTTCTCGCAGAGCACATGCGCACCGGCGCGGAGCGCCGCCGTGGCGTGCGCCTTGTGCAGCCCGGCCGGTGTGCAGACCGACACGACATCGGGGGACAGCTCATTCAACATCCTGTCGACGTCATCATACACGCCGGGGATCGCGAATTTGCCGGCCGTCGATTGCGCACGGCTGAGATCCGCGTCCATGACCCCGACAAGCTCCACACCGCGCTGCGACTGCCAGGCCGGGATATGCGCCGAGTTGGCGATCATGCCGCAGCCGACCACGGCCACTCTGAGTGTGCTATCCGCCATTGTTGCTCCTTATCAGGCCTTGAGGCCGTCCAACTGCAGGTCCATCACTTCGTCCGATTTCAGAATCTCCTCCCACGTGACCAGCCGCTGCTCGTAGCCCGCCTTGCGCCCCATGATGGCGACCAGGTTGCTCTCGATGCTAGATTCGACCGTCACGTTCCGGCAGTCGCCGGAGGTGATCAGCGTGTAGAAGGTGGCGATGTTCGAGATGGCGCCGCTCTGGTACAGCGTGGTCGTTTTACCGCCTTTATACAGATTCTTGCCGAGGATCATGCACTTGCCGCCGTATTTCGCATGGAGCCGGCCCTCCGTGCCGTAGAGCTCGACGATCTGATGTTTGTCCTGTTCGCCGACGCCATCATTGTACCGCTTGGACGTGAAGGTCACGGGCACGTTACCCGGATACTGGTATATGACGCCGAAATAGTCCCAGTTGTCGCCGACCCGGTTCAACCCCGTTCGTCCTCCGGTACCGAAGGCGCTCAGCGGCGGCTTCTGGAACATCCATTGCACCATGTCAATCGTGTGAACATTGATCTCCACCATATAGTCGCCGGACAGCGCCTTGTAGCAGAGCCAGTTCCTGAGGCGCGTCTCGGGCGAGTCCGGCCCGGCTTTATGGCCGAATTCGCCAGAGTGATTGAAAACTTCACCGAACGTGATCCGTCCCAGCGCGCCCTCATGCAGCCGTTTCACCGTCTCCTGGAAGAAGGGATCGGTACGGTGCTGGAAGTCCACGAAAACGACCTGCTTGTTCTGCATCGCCTTTTTGTTCGACTCTGCGACGGTCCGGCATCCGGGAACGTCCACGGAGACAGGCTTGGCCGTGTAGACATGCTTGCCGGCATCCACGGCGTCGGCGATCTGCTGCGGGTGGAAGCAGGGCGGCGACTTGATGACGACGGCATCGAGATCCTGACATTCGAGCAGCCGCTGATACCCGTTCAACCCCGTGAAGCGCCGCGCGGCGCCGATGCCGTGCTTCTCGCCAAATGCGTCGACCTTATCCTGGAAGTAGTCGGCGCAGGCCGTCACCTGAAAGCCGCCGTGCGCATTGAAAAGGCTGCCGATCCAGGCACCGCGTGAACCGCAGCCGATCAGCCCCACGTTGATCTTGCCGTTGGCCGATGCGCCGCGAACCACATGCGGTGCCACGAGCATGCCCGATAATGCCGCTGTGCTGCGGGATACGAATGTGCGCCTTGAGAATAACTCCCCCGAATCCAGTCCGGACGTCTCTGCGGTTTTTTTCATGAGATGAGGCTCCTTTCCCTGTGTGGTTGACCGTAATGTAGCCTGAATCGCATGGTCAAACTTGTAATCAGAGGCCTTTTTTATGTATTTTATGACCATGAATCAGCAACAGTTTAAGCATGCCTTCCTGAGACGGCTTGGTGGCATCGAGGCATTTGAGCAGTTGATGGACCTGTTGCCCGACGTGGCGTTCTACGTCAAGGACAGCAAAAGCCGGTTTGTCATGTCGAACCGGCGTCATAATGAGATCTGCCATGCGGCGTCGGAGTTGCAGGTCATCGGGAAGACCGACTATGATTTCTTCCCGAAGGATCGGGCGGATCTCTACGTGGCGCGCGACCGGCAGGTCATGGAGACCGGCATCCCCACCATCAACGTTGTCGCGCCCGCGCCCGAGGAAGAGGGCTCGAACCGCCTGATCATCGGCAGCAAGTTCCCGTTGCGGGACCGCCAAGGGAAGATCGTCGGCGTCGCGGGCATCCATCGTTCCGTGGACGAAACGCGCGCGACACCTCAGTCTTACGGGCCGTTTGCCAAGGCCATGCAGTACATTCACGAGCATTACCACGAGCCCCTCCACACGCAAGAGATCGCGTCGATGGTCGGACTGTCGCACCGCCAGTTCAACCGGCGTTTCCACCGCTTCTTCAACACCTCGCTCTGCCAGTACCTGATGCGGGTGCGGATCAACGCGGCGTGCCGGTTACTTGCTGAAACCGACCAGAGCGTCACCCGTATTGCCGGCGAGGTCGGCTTTTATGACCAGAGCCATTTCTCCAGAACCTTCACCCGCCTGATGGGACTCTCCCCGCTCAAATACCGCAAGCGGCATATTCCGGGGGCGTGATTCCACGTTTTTCCGTCCGGTGCGGCGCGGTGGAATCCGCCATTGCCGGATCGCGACTCCTCCGGCACGGGTGCGATCTTTTTGTGTTGAAGTTGAGCGGCAGGAAAGCGGTTGGGGGGCGGTCTGTGGAGTGCGGGTGCTTGCTCCCGCTTTCCAAAGCGGCGGCAAGCCGCCGCACTCCAACCCCGCCTCTGCATCCCGCCCCTCGCGCTTCTACCGCGTCACCTTCCCTCAGTAAATTGGACGTTCGATGTTCGACGTTCGGCGTTATCCGGCTCGGCCCCACAGCGCCGGGCGGACCAGCGGCTCCGGCAGGTCGGGCACGCACGCCTGCACGCGGCCGAGCACCGCCGCCGGCAGCGGCCCCAGGGCGGCCACGCGCAGGTTCTCGCGCATCTGCTCTGGCGTGTCCACTCCGGTCAACACGCTCGCGACTGCCGGATTGGACAGCACGTAGCGCATGCAGAGTTCAGCCATCGTGCAGCCGGCCTCGCGCGCCACCGCCTCCAGGCCGCGCCGAACCGGAATGACTGTAGACAGGTTCGGGCGGATGCGCGCTTCCGGCATCAGCAGCAGCCCCTGCAGATAGACGCTCCGGGCGAACACATGAATCTTCTTCTGTATCGCCACGGGCCAGAAGGCCTCGAAGCGGCGGTCCAACAGGTTGCAGGGAAGCTGAAGGTAGCGCACGGTTGCCGCCTCCGCCAGAAAGCGGTCACTGTCCAGCGACACCCCCACCCCGTCCGTCAGCCCGCGCCCCACCATCTTCTCCAAGAGCGGAAGACGGCGCAGGTCTTCTTCGCGGTGCAGCAGACAGACGGCCAACCGTTCAAGCCGCAGACGCCGCAACGACTCGCGGATGGAACTTTCAATGAAGCGCTCCGCCTCGGCATCGGCACCATCCGGAATGGGCGGGACTTTGCTGACCACCGTCATCGCCTCGCGCAACCCGAGCCGATCCAGCGCGGCGCCCAGCACCTCCTCGCTCGTTCCATACGCGGCGGCTGTGTCCAGCGCGCTCACGCCGCCCTCGAAGGCCGTCTTCACGATTTCGCAGACGCGGTCAAAAGAGGGCTTGCCCGCGACATTCGCGATCCCATACTCCAGACCGAACTGTACCGTCCCCAGCATCAATCTCGAAAATTGCATCCCGACCTCCAAACCAACGCGGGCGAAGCCCGCAACCCAATTCAATCTCACACAAAGGCACAAAGGCCACAAAGGCTTCTTTTAAAACGGCATCCACCTTCGTGCCCTTCGTGGCTTCGTGTGAGAAACAACTTGTTTTTTATTGCTGGTGTTGGTTCGTAAGGCACTAACGCAGACGGAGCCCACCACCTGAAATTCTCACCACGAAGTCACTAAGACCCCGACATATTGTTAAATGCCTGCTGTTCCCTCTCTCTGTGATCAAGTGATTAAACCACAGAGGCACGGAGACACGGAGGCTTTTTGCATCACCCTTCCTCACCTCTCTTCGTGCCTTTCGAATCTTCGTGGTGCAACCACCTCTCGCGCTGCAGAACTTGAGAACTTCTCACTTCGCCGTATACCCGCCGTCCACCGGGATGTTCGTGCCGGTCAGATAACAAGAGGCGTCCGAGGCCAGAAACACGACCGCGCCTTTCAGATCGCTGTCATTGGCCAGCCGCCCCAGCATCGTGTTGGCACTGTAGTTCTTGATGAACGCCTCGGGCTGGTTGTTCAGGAAACCGCCCGGATGGAGTGCGTTGACGCGAATGCCGAACGGCCCCAGCACACTCGCCGCGAACCGGGTGAAATTGACCATGCCGCCTTTTTCGAAAAAATAGATCGGCGAGGGCGTCTTCATCATCTCGGTGCCGACGTAATTCAGCGGATCAGGTCCGCGCAACCCCATATATGAGCCGATGTTGATGATCGAGCCGGACTGATGCCGCTTCATCAACTCGGCCGCCAACCGCGTCAGGCAGAAGAGCGCCGAGCCGTTGACATGCAGACTCCGGTCAAACACTGCCATCGGCTGGTCCCAGTCCGCGCACGCGCAGCGTGTCACCGCGTTGTTGACCAGCACGTCCAAGCGCCCCCACCGCCGTTCAATCTCCGTGATCAGCGCATGAATCGACGCTTCGTCCTCCAGGTCCAGCGGCAGCGCCGTCACGTCGCCGCCAACGGCGCGCAACGTTTCGGCCACCTTCTCCAGCTCGGCGACGTTGCGTGATGCGATCACCGTCACGGCACCCGCCTCGGCCAACGCCTCCGCGAGCTGGCGTCCGTACAGTCCGGCCCCGCCGGTCAGCAGCGCCACCTTACCGTTCAGCGAAAAACTTTCCAGCACATTCATAGCATGACCTCCCTTCCGCCGCGTGCACGACTTTCGATTCCCGCGATCACCAGCCGCATCAACTCTTCGGTATGGCTGAACGGATAGGGACGAACGCCGCTCCGCAGATACCCGATGAACGCCGCGAGCTGCGCCTTGAAGGACGCGAAGGTGTCTTTCGTCACGACCGTCGCGTTGCCGGACGCGCCGCACAGCGTCATGGCACCGCCGTACACCATGCCGGTGCCGCACGCGATCACCACATCCGCACCGCAACGGTGCTTCAGATGCACCACGTTCCGTTCCGCCGTACCGGTGTTACGCACCGACACATAGCCCGGCCCCGTAATGCTGTAGACCGCCTCGAGCGCGTGAATGCCATACGTCTCCCACTTTTTCGCCATGGGCATGGCGATGAATCGCCACGCGCCCAGCGGCGCGTTGGGGGCCTGAAACGGCGCGTATTCGGCGGCATAGCGTGTAGAACTGGAGGACAGGATCGCCGCGCCGTCCGCCACCCAGCGCTGGAACTGCGCCAGATCCGCCGCCGTGTCGCACAGCGGTTTGTCAATGAAGAGCGGCACGCCCGCCTCCACAAAGGGACGCGCACGCCGCACATGCTCACCGCCGATGTCAGTCGCAATCAGCACCGCATCGACTGCGCCAATCAGCGCTTCCGGCGTCTCCGCGACGTGCGGGATATGCGACAGCGCCGCCACATGCTCCGCGTCGCTGCGCGCGTCGCAGAACACATGCGTGACGCGCGCGCCCGCGATCCCGAACGCTTCGGGCGGCTGGAGGTTCAGATAGCCCGGAATGCCCGGGAAAGGGCACTCCGCCGTCATACGAGCACGGTCGTAACCGTTCAAGATCGCGCTCCACGAATAGGGATGCCCGTTGCCTTCGGTCATCCCGATCACACCCAGCCGGATGTCATTCGCATCTCTCACGACTGCACGCATACCTTCTCCTCTCCTAACTCCCAACGCGGGCGAAGCCCGCAACCCAATTCAATCTCACACAAAGGCACAAAGGCCACAAAGGCTTCTTTTAAAACGGCATCCACCTTCGTGCCCTTCGTGGCTTCGTGTGAGAAACAACTTGTTTTTTATTGCTGGTGTTGGTTCGTAAGGCACTAACTCCTAATTCCTAATTCCTAACTGCTTCCCGCCCCGCCACACCAGTCCCTCGATCCCGGTTTTCCTGTTAGGGCACACCACACTCACCACCAGCGCGACCACCAGGCAGGTGACGATGCCAATCGCCCCATACAGGAGCAGATGCGGTTTCCAAGACAGCGAGACGGCGTCCAGCCCGATGCACACCACGTAATTCGCGACCAATCCACACAGTGCCGCCATCGCACCCACACGTGGTGCAAAAATCCCCAACATGAAGAGGCAGGCCAGACCGCTGGTCAGAATACCGATGAATTTCAGAAACTGGTCATAGACCGCGCGGATGTCGATATTGGCCAAGATCAGTGCGCCCGCCATGCCGGCCAGACCGACCGCCACGGTGCAGCCTTGCGCAATGCGCACCTGCGCGCGGTCGCCGGTCGCGCCGCGCCGCAGCCTGACGAACCAATCGCCGGTGATCGCCGTCGCCGATGAATTCAGATTGGCCGCCAGCGTGGTGATCGTCGCGGCGAAAAGGCCGGCCAGCACAAGGCCGGCCGCTCCGACCGGCAGCTCGTGGGTCATGAACATCGGCAGGATGGAATCCGCTTTGGGCATGGTCACCGCGAGGCGTTCAGGATGGGACCGGTAATAGGTGAACAAGGCGGTGCCGATGCTGAAGAAAATCGCGCCGGTGCCGATGCCCAGCGGCACATTGAGCCAGAGGCTGCGGCCGGCCGCGCGCACGTCGCGGGTGGTCATGTAGCGCTGGATCACGCACTGATCGCTGGTGTAGGAGATCAGGCACTCCGCCAGCCCCCCGATCAGCACGACCCAGATCACCGGGCGAGAGAAATCGAACGCGGCGTCGATCATGCGGAGCTTGCCGGCTCCGCCGGCCGCCGCGGCCACGCCCGCGACACCGCCGTCGCTGCCGGCCGCCAGCAGCACAAGGATCAACAGTGCGCCGCCCAGCAGCACCGCCCCCTGTACCACGTCGCTCCAGATCACGGCTTCGATGCCGCCGAACGCGCAGTACACGATCGTCAGCAGACAGACCGCCACGATGCACGCATTGACATCGGCACCGGTCGCGGCAGAGACCGCCAGCGCGGGCAAATAGGCCACGACCGCCACGCGCGCCACCATGAACAGATTGAAGGCCAGGCTCGCGAACAGGCGGCACGCGAGATTGAAGCGCAGTTCGAGATACTCGTAGGCGCAGGTGAGATTCAATTTGCGGAAGAACGGTAGATAGCAGCCGATCACCAGCGGCGGGATCAAGGCGATGCAGGCGCATTTGGGGGCGTAGCGCCAGTCCGACATGTAGGCCAGCGCCGGCACCGCCAGAAACGTGATCGAACTGAACATCGCCGCGAAGATGCTGATGCCCGCCGCCCACCACGGAATGCGCCCCCCGCCCTTGAAGTAATCGTCGGCGCTCTTTTTCTTGCGCATGAACCACCCGCCCATCACGGCCAACCCACAGAAATATCCGCCCATGACCGCCCAGTTGACAGGGTGGAACCTACGGCGCGCGACAAACCGTCCGACTGCGCACAGCGGCGTGCGGACGCCGGGCTGCACCTCGCCCGACGCCAGCAGGATGTCCCCGTTCGCGCGTCTGATCGCCGCGCCCGCCACAGTCGGCGGAAACGGCACCTCGCCCAGTTCAAACCAGCGGTCGGTGACCGTGTGGTAAACGAGCGCGTTACGGTTCCAGGTTGTCGGCAGGGTGGATTGATAGGCGATGCGCTGCGCCTCGCGCGCCGCGCCCGTGAGCGTCGCCATCTTGCGCTGGTTATCGTCGAAATAGGCCGCGTCCAGCCCGCCGAAGAACAGCACATGCTGATCGCCGACTGTCACACACGTTGCGCCGATCAGCGGCCATGCCGCCGCCGGGGACGCGGACGATCCGTCCGCAACAGGCACCGCCGCCGCAATCGGTCGCCAGACACCGGCGTGATCCGGCTGCGCCAGGTCATACACATACCCATCCGTCAGTGCCACCCATCCGCCATCCGCATGCTTGGCATATCCGCCGACCACGTACAGGCACGTCCGTTTCTGGTCGCCGTTCTGAACGAAGGCCTGCGCCTGCATGCGCCCCTTGACGCCCGGCAGCGGCGGCAACGCGCGCCAGCCTTTTTCCGGCGCATCAAGATCCAGCCGCCACACGTCGCTGGACAGCTTGTCAGTCCCTTCGCCGCCCGCCACAAACACCAAGGACTCCCGCGCCGCCGCCGCGCCCAGCCGTGTTGGGCAAGGGAAATCCGGCAGCGCACGTTCCACCGCTTGACCGCGCACGCCGTCCCAAGTCAACAAAAACGCACGTGCGGAGGTCTCGCCATCCGTCGCACCGCCGACACACGCGATCCCCTTGCCTGTCGTGGCCGACACGCCCTCCGCGACCGGTCGCGACAGCCGTCCGGCGGCCACCCAGTTCGTGCTGCCTGCGGACAACGCGACGATATCGGCGCAGTACCGTTTGGGGCCGCCCACCAGCAGCGGCGCTTCCGGAAAGTTTGAGCCGCCCGCCAGCAGAGCGACACCGTTATGCTCCCCGTAAAACGGCGCACCCACACCGATCGCTGGACGGCCAGACGGCTGCTGCGGCAGGCCGAACCCTTCAGACCATTCCAGCGTGACCGGCGGGCTGCCGCGTGTCGCGCCCGGCGCGAACAACAATAAAACTCCCGTCGCCATCAACGCGCCTGACAGGCTGAAACCCTTTTTTGACATAAGCCCCCTTGATACGTTAAGCGTACCTAACATACCCGTTTCCCCGCTGTCTTACGTTCACAAAAAAGCAATTGTAATAACGTTGTATTTAACGGGCCTTCTCGCAGCCGCCATACACGCGGACGCCACCGGGTTCCGGATGCTTCGCAAACGCGGCCATCAGCGTGCCGCAATACTGCGACAGCCCGACCACATCCGCGCCCACAGAAAGAAAGCGGTACCCCATGTCCACCCACGCATCGATTTGATCAGGCCCGGCCACCGTGCCCGCGAACTTGCCGTGCGCGAGCGCCGCCTCCGCCACGCGCCGCCGCGCCTCCAGGAGCCGCGGATGCGTCCATTCGCCTGGCGCACCGATCCCCTGGCTGAAATCGCCCGGCCCGAAAAAGAGCATGTCGATGCCGTCCAGCGCCGCAATCGCATCGAGATCGTCCAGCGGCTCCGGGTCTTCGATCTGGACAATGACCATTCGCTGTTCATTCGCCTGCAGCAGATAGTCGTTGAACGCCACCCCGCAATAGGCGCCGTCCGCATTCCCGCCGTCGACCGGTCGCCGTCCGACCGGATGAAAGCGGGTCATGCGCACCACGTTCTGCGCATCCGCCAAGCTCATGACATGCGGCACCATGATGCCGGCCGCATCCAACTCAAGCGGCCGGATGTAATCGCTGTAGCCGCCGCGCGACACGCGCACGATCACATCGGTGTCATGCGCTTTGGCCGCCCAGATGCAGGCCTCGACCGCCGACAGGTCATTCGGCACATGTTCACGGTCCGTCCACAAACAGTCAAAGCCCGCCAGCGCGGCGATTTCCGCCGCGCGCGCATCGGCTAGGTTCAGTTTGAAACAACTCGCGATTCCGCCCGCACGCAGCTTCGCCAACGTCCGGCTGGGACGCATCCGACACAGACTCATACCGTTTTCCTTTTTTTGAAACCAAATCCCGCTTTTTATTCCGCCGAGTGCTTACCGGTGCCCTCTGGCGTCTCCAGCGTCAACCATTCGATCCCTTGAGGCGTCGCGCGGAAGCGCTTGGCGCGGATGCTCGAACCGTGGCCCTCCTCGTAGTACACGATCAGGATCGAACCGTCCTTGAGCGTCACCATGCTGGGGTACGCGCCGCCGACCGAGTCGACCGGCACATTGGCGCTCCAGGATTTGCACTCGTCCAGACTGTAATGCAGGCTCGTGGCCGGCAGGCGGTGCGCCATCAGGATGATATCGCCCGGCGCACGGTGCAGATAATGGCAATGCCCGGGAAAACCGAAAAGCTCGGCCGTCGTCCAACTTTTCCCGCCGTCCTTGCTGACCGACCAGCCGGAATGCTTTTGGCCGCGCAGCACCGCGAACAGCGCCCCGTCTTTCAGTTCAATCACATCGGTCTCCGCCTCATACCGTAGGCCGCCGGTCGGTATATTGGCCGGCACCGACCACGATGCGCCGCCGTCGCCGCTGAACGTCACCGCGCCGCACGCCCCTGAAGCATCCTGCTTGTAGAGGCCCAGCGCGAGCCTCCCGTCAGACAGTTCACGAATCGGAGAGGAGCAGTAATACGCTTTCGCGATCTGACGCGGCTCCCGTTCCCAGGTCCTGCCGCCGTCCGCGCTGGTCACGATGAAGGAACCCAAGCCGTCAAACCCCTTGGCCCCGTCCGGTTTAGGTTTCAACGTGAAAAAGACACAAGCGATCCGGCCGTCTTTCAAGAGTGTGACCGACGGATCACGGTCGTCGTACGGGCCGTCAAACAGAATAAACGGTTCAGACCAGGTCCTTCCCTCGTCCGCGGAATAGCAGCCGCTGATCCTGCCGCCTTTCGGCAAAGCGTCGTTGGGCATGGCCACATGGCCGTAGCCGGCGTAAAAAACCGCCAGCAGCCGTCCATCCGCAAGCCGGCACACATCCGGGAAAGCCTCGTAGGCGCCCGCGCCCGCATCGGCACAGACATGTATCCAGTTCTTCACCTCCACGATCTTCCGCCAAGGAGCCGCCAACTCGGCGGGTTCCCCCTGCACCGTGATGTCGCGCAGGTGCGCGACGGTCTGGCTCGCGTAGAACCCGACCCGCCCGGGCTTGCCGGCGCACGCCACGTCAAACAGCAGCGCGTCGTTGAAGAACACACGCACGTGCGTTCCTCTGCGCTCGACGCGCGCGGTGTGCCAGGTGTCGGGAGCCTGCGGTTTGCCGGCCCGCTTGACCTCTTGCCAGGGGGTCTCGCCATCCCCGCGGCACAGGATCGCCGACCGGGAATCGAAATGGACGTACGTCGACGTCGCAGAATCGGTCGAACCCAGCACAAAACCGACCGCCATCACGCCCGCGCTTTTCTCCACGCGGTACGACGCCGACAGTGTGACATCGCCGAAAGCGGGCTCCTTCAGGAAAACGCGGCACGGCGTCTGCCTCCCGTCCAAAACCAGCTCGCCTCCCGCCACACGCGCCCGGTTGTCTCCCGAATGCCATTGCTCAAAAGCTTTTGCGTCACGAAGATCGATCTCTACCCGCCGCTCCTCAGCCCCGCGCCCTACCCGCGCAGACAGACACAAACAAACCAAGCCCCCCGCCACCACAAAACCGCCCGCCATTCTCTTTTCCTTCGTCATACCTTTCTTTCCCCCTTCATGAATCTTCATGTCTTTCATGGTTAAAACCAACCGAGCACTGCCAATCTCCACTCGCTAATCGCCACTAGCTACTCTCCACGCTCCGCACCGCTCGGCTGCGTACCCGTGTCCGACACAATCGTAAGCCTGTTCGTCTCGCCGGCGAACACGGGATTGTAGTGGATCTCGCCGACCGTCACATCCCCCGTTAACATCAATTCGCCGGTCGCCAGCGACAGATCCGCGATCTCGCCGGGGCCCGGCAGGATCCCGTCCGCCCAATCGGCCGTGTTGGTCCATCGTCCCCCGTCCGCGTTCAAATACGCGCGGACCGCCGGCCAGCCGGGTGCCGGTGAAAGCCACTGAACGCCAGCGGGTGTCACCTGGAACCGCTTCGCGCGGATACTCGACCCTGTCCCCTCTTCGTAATACACGATCAGCGTCGAGCCGTCCTTCAGCGTCACCATGCTGGGATAGGCGCCGATGACCGTATCGACCACGATATTGGTGCTCCAGGTCTGCCCCTCGTCCAGACTGACGTGCAGACTCGTGTCCGGCAGGCGGTGCGCCATGAGGATGATATCGCCCGGTGTGCGGTGCAGATAGTGACAGTGGCCCGGAAAGCCGAACAGCGCGGCGGTCGACCAGGTCAGGCCCCGGTCCCGGCTGACCGACCAGCCCGAGTGGTTCTGGCCGCGCAGCGCAGCGAACAGCGCCCCGTCCTTCAGCTCGATCACATCGGTCTCAGCCTCATACCGCAAGCCGCCGTTCGGAATGATCACCGGCGCACTCCAGGTCATGCCGCCATTCTCACTGATCGTCACCGCGCCCCACGCGTCTGTCGATGTCTGCTTGTAGAGCCCCAGAATCAGGCGACCGTCCGCCAGCTCGCGCACCGGCGACGAACAGTAGTAATCGGCTGAGATTTGTTGCGGCACGGTGTCCCACGTCACGCCTCTGTCGGCACTGGTCACCGCGAACGTGCCGAGCCCCGTATAGGAGGTTTCGCCGGTCGGCTTCAAGATAAAGAAGGTGCAGATCAGACGGCCGTCCCGAAGCTGGGTGACGGACGGATCGCGGTCATCGTACGGCCCGTCGAACAACGTCCGCGCGGCCGTCCAGGTCTGGCCTTCGTCCGCCGAGGTGCAGAGCGCGATGCGCCCGCCGTTCGGCAGGGATTCGTTCGGCAGCGAGACGTGCCCGTAACCGGCGTAGAAGACCGCCATCAGACGCCCGTCGGCCAGCCGGCACACATCGGGAAAAGCCTCGTATCCACCCGCGCCCGCATCGGTGCAGACGTGCAGCCAGTCCTGCTGCGCCGCCGCGACCAAGGCTCCCAGAGCCCACACGCTCAGCACGGCTACGCACCTCATTTTCACATGATTCCTTTTCGCGATCTTCATCCGTCACTCTCACACTGCCTGCGGGACCGGGCTTCACACATCAAAGCAACAACAGCACGGTCCCCTTTGGGGGCGGCGGCGGCGGCGGTGCGGGCGGCTCCGGCGGATCCGGCCACAGCACACTGAACTGCACCAGCGCGTAATGTGCGCAACCGGTGCTGCTCGACTGGTTCGCGCCCCACAGGACACGCTTGTACGCGCCTCCGCCCTTCGCGATGCCCGCCTGGAGTTGGGCGCCGTCGCACGACAGACTCGCCGTGCCGGACACCGGGTCGTACGCCAACTCGTAGGTGTGGTAAACGCTGCCGCCCGCCACCGTGTGGATAATCGGCTCGCTGTTCACCCGGACACGCGCGTTACCGGTCGCATCGCTGCCGTAACTCAGCGAGTAGGTATAGCTGTCTGTCGAAATCTGCACGCCCACGGAACCGTCCAAGGCGTCGTTTTCACCTATCACGCGCAGCCGTGCGGTCAGCCGCCAGCCGTTCGTGTTCGCCCCCTCGATCTCCCGGTCCAGCAGGGTCGTGGTGTAGTAGGCCAACGTCGATGTCGAGATGTCGTCGACCCGCCACGCGTCGACCGTCTCACCGCCGACCGTCTCGGTGACCGGACTCACCGGCACCAGATTGGTGTTGCCGCCCAAGATCCAATTCTCGCGCGGTGACTCGGCCGCGATGTTCGGATCGAAGCGACCGACATGGCGGATCACATACGGCAGCGTCACCACCGAAAATTCATCATAGTAGGCGTCGTGGGCCTCGACATTTCCGTTCGATGCCCGGTTCTTCCAAAATCCCGGCGCGCTCTCGGGCGACGCGCTGACGGCGGCAAAGCCGTTGTGCGCCATGACCGGCTCGCCGTTGACCAGCACCTGCAAGCGGTTGCCCGAGAGCAGCGTCTCAAACGTAAACGGTTCGTTGTCGCCGAGGCGACCGTCGCCATCCGCGTCAAAGGGAAGACCGTTGACCGAGATCGGCAGCGAGCCCGCCGTGCCGTAGGTCAGGTAATCGCCGCCCGTGAACGGGTTTTTTATATATTTGTTGTTGTCGAAGTTTTCGCGCAGAAACAACCCGCCGGCCGCCGTCATCTGCACATGGACCGCCCCCAGGAAGTCGGCCCCCGTGTTCGTGCGCAGGCTCGGGGTCGCCCTCAGCAAGAAACCGCACGTATTCTTGACCGTCGCGCCGGACGCGCCGGATCGCACGAAACGCAGCCGCGTCTTGAACAGGCCGTTCGGCCAGGACGCCGCAGCCAAGGCCAAGGCCGGATCGCTACTTCCGTTACCCAGGCGCAACTCGCCGTTTGCCACGGAAGCGATGTCTCCCATACGCTGATACGGCATGTATTCACTCCAGTCAGCGGCACCCGACTCGGTGCGGCCCAGGCTGTCGTAGGTCGGTGCGGCGTCATCGCGCGAGAAACCGTCCGCGAGTAGCCGCCCCGGCCGTTGCAGTTCTACCGACAACGTACCCGTCCCGGAAAGCGCTTCATGGTCGACGGCCCGATAAAGCCCTGCATCCAATTCCAGGCCGCCGATCCTTGCCCGGAACACCGTGGCCGTGCCGCCCGTCAGTGCAACCGTCCCTTGTTCTGAAACATCCAGGCAAACCAGACGCGCGCCGTCATTCAATTCAAGCGTACCCTCCCCTGCGACACGTGCCCAAGAGTCGTTCCCTGTGACCACCACCGCACTGTTGGTGTTCAATCGGAACACGCCGCCGGTCACCATCAGCGCACTGAGTTTCGCGAACACGCCGGGTGCCAGATCGAGGAGCCCGCCGGCCACCGTCACCGCGTTCAAGCCATTCAGCGTTCCTGTCGCGGTCACCGTGCCGTTGCTGACAAGGAGCGGGCCGGCGAAGCTCGCGCCAGCCAGGACCAGCGTGTCCGCGCCCTCCTTCACGAGCCCGCCTGGCCCGGCCAGCGCACTGATCGTGTTGGTGAAACCGCTGCCCTCTGAGCAGAAACGAACCAGCCCGTTGGTCAGTTTGGGCGTCGTGTCGGCGTTGATCGTATAGCCGGCGTTGAACGGCCGCAGAATCGCGCCCCCTCCGAGATTGAGCGTGCTACCAACGCCTGCCCCGCGGTTGACAACGCCTCCGAGCCACAGCTCGCCGCCCGTCAGATTGTAGGTCCCGAGCCCGCGGGCATCCGCCGAAAGGTGCATGGTTGCGGTACGCAGCACGCCGGCACTCTGATTGACAACCCCTGTGCCACGGAAGCTGACGTACATCGTCTTGTTGTTCAAATTCACTTCGCCGCCCGACAGATTGTATTCCGAGTACCCGCCGATCGCATAACCGTTCAGAAAGATGCCCTGCGTCAAGGCGGTGGTCATGTCGAGCAGGCCGCCTTCGTGCGTCACGACGGTGCGCGAACCTGTGCCGTCCTCCAACAGACGATTACCGCCCCACAGCAGATCGGCATGTTGCCCAGAGTTGTATGATGCATAGGTTGCCCCATCACGCATCACGAACTCGGCAGGCCCGCCCGTATCCGGTTCCACCGTTCCCAGATGTAGGTGCGTACCCGTAGCGTCGATCGAGCCTTCATTTACGAGCCGTCCCTGCTCGACATAACAACGACCGACTGTTTTCAATTCCCGTCGTACCACCAGCGTGCCGTAACCGTCCTTGGTCATCTCGCCGTCGGGAGCGATGTCTGCTTCTATCCGTAATTCCGCCCCCGTGCCCACACGTATCCGCCTCATCCCGGAAGTGGTCAGGAACACTTTCCGTGACACGGGCACCTCGATATCAGACAACACCGTCAGCACATTTGTCACCTCGCCGGGCGCGGGCGCATAGTGGACTTCACCGACTGTCACATTTTCGGAGAGCACGACCGTCCCAACCGCTGCGGACAGCTCGGCCACATCGTCAGGGCCCGGCTTGACACCGCCTTCCCAATTCGCGCTGTTTACCCATGCTGAATCCACACCGCCCTGCCAGATGCGCGTAGCGGCCTGTACGGCACACGCCGCACTGACGAGCAGGACACATCCCAAGCGTATTCCCGTATGCTTCATCTGTCACCTCCATGCTGGTTGCGTAAACTGTCGCCCTTCACGGCAAACTTCCTTCAATGCCCGACGTTCCGAGTACTCGTTCAGGTTATCCTCTCGTTCATTACCGCTCAGTGCACGGCGGGCTTGCCTCGTGATACGCCTCGATTTCACGCAAAACAAGAAAGCGCTTGCCGATGTCCGAGCTGCGCGTGACCGTCACGCGCAGCCGCTCCACCGTGACCGGCTCGAACGCGCACACCAGCGGCACGGCGTTGGTGTGGCCGCGCCGCGTCGCCGCATCGCGCACATCGGCCAGAACCTGCCAGGCACCGTTCACACGTCCCTCCACCTTGACATCTTCGGGTGCGCATTGATTTTTCCAGCTCAGGTTGCCGCCCTTCAATGCCACCCGGTTTACGGCGGCAGGCCGCGCGGGTGCCAGTTCGATGGTCACCGGCCAGTGCTCGAACGTGACGGACGAGTGAGTCGAGTCATCGCCGTCGATCAGCTCGGTCACAAATTCGCTCTCCTTCCCTGACCCGGTTTCACACGCGCTGCCGCCTTTATCCACCGCCAGCACATTGCGCAGCCGGCGCGGACGCGCGCCCGGCTCGGCCGTCTTCGGCGGCGGTGCAGCCAGGATGGCGCGCCGCGCCTCGCCAAGCATCGGCCAGACGTTGGGCTTCACCAGGCACATCTCTTCATACACGCCCAAATAATCAAAGCCGGCCTGCGCCAAATCGATCAACCGGTCGCGCATATACACGCCGCGCCCGGCCGGCTTGACCTCTGCTGGCAGACCTGGAATCCAGAAATCAAACCCGGCGCGCACGCCGTTGCGCCGGCACAGCCAGAGCAGCGCGCGGATGCGTTCGCTGTCGCGCACGAGCTGAACCGAGTCGCCGCAGTGCCGCGGCTCGATCAGAAAATCCTCGCACAGCCGCTCTTCAATCAACCGTTCCGGCGGCACCACCCAGCCGCCGCAACTCGTATCCAGCAGCGAGGTCGGGGCCTGAAACAGACAGAGCCGTTTGCCGCGCGCGGCAAACAGGGGACGAAGCTCGCGCAGCCACTGCACCACATACTCCCCATAGATCATGCGCAGTTTATACGTGTCGTAGCGGCCGTCCGCGGGCTGTCCCCAACGTGCGTGGTAATCGGCCAACGCGACATCGTTGTAGAGATAGCCGCCGTAGTCATGCCGGTTGCCGTCCCAGATGACGTTGTGCTGATAGTGCAGCTTGAGGGCCACGCCGGCCACGCCTTCACGCGCCAGCAGTTCTTTAACGACAGCGGTCTTGTAGGCGCGCACCTCCGGATAGCCGAAGCAGAGCAGGCCCCAGCGGGAACGGCCTTCACGGTCCACGCAGCGGAAGTGCGGATGCTCTTCCAGAAATTTGGAACTCCACGCCTGGACAGGCGGCAGCGCGCGCCGGCCGTCATCGATCGGATCGAACCACGCATAGAGCGCCACGCCGTTGCTCAGCGCGGCCCGGCCCGCGCAGGCCAGCGGGTCGCCGGCGGCGATGGCGCGCGTGAACAGCTCCTCAGTGTGGGGACGGTGCAGGATCTTGAACGCCGCGTCGCCATGGGGAAAGGCGCGTGCCTTTTCTGCCGCGTCCAGTGCCCGGAAGTCTCCGTTGAGCGTCACGAAATTCGCGCCGCTCTGCCGCCAGCCCTCGGGCTCCAGCAAGGCGTCGCTCGCCTCCATGCCGCCGTTGACCAGCCGTTCCTTTCCGGTGCTGTCCCGCAGCGACAGCGCGTCGGCCACAAACACATGGATGTCGGAACGGCCATATGAAAACACGCCGACAAAGAAGGGACGTTCCGCCGCGAAGCGCAGGGCCGCATGCCGGAACGCTTCGCCGGCCACCTCGTCGCTGCGCGCGAGCACCTTGCCGCTGGCGGCGTCCACCGCAGCCAGAAAGGCCCCGCGCGCCATCCGCGGCCCCAGGCCGAGCGCGGCGAGCGCGCGCGCGGGCCACGGCACCGCCGGCAAGACCGGCGAGCTGAGCGCGGCGCGGAACACGAAGGTGTCCGGTGTCGTCACGTCGACGCGCTGCACCAGCCCGCCGAACGGCAGCGCATCCAGCGCCGCCACGCGCGGACGCGCGCCGGGCGACACGCCGACCTTGGCGGCGAACGCGCCCTCGGCCCGCCGCGCGTCGGTATTCGAACGGATGCGCGGCACCTCGTGGATGCCGTAGGTCAGGCGCGACGGGTAGCTGGCGATCTGACACACCGCGCGCCAGGTCGCCATGGTCACGCCGTTGCTGGCACAGGCCGCGAACAGGGCGTCGATCTGCGCCGGCCCGTAGAACGGCGCGTCATAATGGCTCTGCGCCACGGTCTGGTTGTCGAACACGTCCACGTCCACGCAGAGCGCGGCGCACTCCTGCGCCCTTGCGGCAAGAACGGATCCGATAACGATCCCCGCCATCCGCCATGTGTTTTTTCTCAGCACGTAAAATGCCTCTTACTTTCTTTCGTTCGTCCATAACTTGAGAGTTGTAAGTTGAACGTTGAGCGTTGAAGGTTACCCCCTCGATCATTCGTATTACGGTCGCGCGGTAGGCTCGTCCCTCCCGAACCCAAGCCGCGCGTCATCGCAGCCCGAACAGCGTTCCCTGCGGTCCTTGAGGCCCGACCACTTTCAACACGCCGGTTCCCGTAAAAGTCTCGTCCAGCACCTTGTCCACCTCGCCGGTGCAGGCTGACGAGCCGTAACGCTGGCCGCGTCCGGGGCAGGCGTATCCATTGATCACCAGCGCCCCGACTTCAACCTCGCCCTCGAAATTCAGGTGGATCCGTCCTTCCGCCGCGGCCCTGAGCACCAGGTTGGTGTTCAGCGCCTCGCCGCTTCGCCGCAAGTCCAGATGGGCACCGGTGTCCACCCACAGATTGGTGCACTGCGTCAGGCATCCCGCTGCCGCGACGGTGCACGTCCCTGCCAGGATCAGCGCTGACCCGCCGAAGGCATTGGTGTTGGAGAGATAGAGCTGGCCCTCTCCCTCCTTCACGAAACCGCCCGCACCCGCCGCAGGCGCCGCCGCCGTAAACTGGAGCGTGCGTCCTGCGGACGGCGCGAAGGACACGTCGCCGTTGAGACCGGTCAACTCGATCGGCGAACGCAAGACCAGCCACGTCGGGCCGCGCGGCTCGACCCGTCCTCCGCCCAAACGGAAGAGCACGCGCGCGTCCATATCTGTGGTCGTTTCACCGACTTTGAGCAGCCCGCCGCTCAGGTTCACCTCGCCCGGCGTCCCGGCGAGACGCTGGATATCCGCCACGCCGCCCGACTGGTTGAAAATGCCGTAATGGCCGTTATGCAGAGGGCCGTTCCTGCCGAAACGAAGCTCATTGGTCACGGCCAGCGTGCCGTTGACCAGATTGTAGGTGCCGGTCCCGGTGACCTCTGTGTAGGCGGCGGTGTGCCCCAGCGCAATGCGCACACCCCAGTTGATGCCCGGCACCACCGTGCCGCCGTTCTGCGTGAAGACGCCGGGCCCCGGCTCGGACGCCAAGGCATTGAGCGCCGTGATGAAACAGGTACCGCTGAGCGACGCGCCCGGAGTGTCGGCCATGATAAATTCGGGCGTCAGTCCGGGATCGAACCGCGAGAGCTTGCCGACCGAGATCAGCACGTTGTTCATCGCCCCTTCGTTGATCACCTTCCCGCCGTCGACATACAGGTAGATGACCGAGGCCGACGTGACCAGCGACGGATACGCATAGGTGCTCCGGCGCAGGATCAGCGTGCCTGCGCCGCGCTTATGGATCGATCCCATGATGCAGAGATCGTGATCCAGCACCAGCGTCTCACCGACCGCGACATCCAACACGCCGTTGTCCGCCAAATAGAGCGTGCTGGTCGCGTCTTGCGGCGAGGCGTTGGACACAATCGCCCCCGCAACGCCCGAAGCCAGGACAAGCTGCCGATTGGTGACGGCTGCGAGATCCAGCATCACGGTGGCGACCGGCGCCTCGTTCGAAACGGCCGCCGACAGATCGGCCGCCAGATACGGGCTGTTCGGCAGAATCCCGGCGACCCAGTTCGCCGCCGTGCTCCACAGTCCGTCGCCAGCCGCGCCGGTCCACTGCCCGGGCTCGGCACCCACGATCAGAACGCCGTCACCCGTCAGCGCCGCGCAGTTCGACGCCGTGTAGACGTCCGCCGGCCATTCCGCGCCGGCCACGAAGAATCGCTCGGCGGTGATCACCACGCCGGACTCAAGCGTGATCATGCCGTTCGTCACCGCCAGCGTCCCCAGCTTGGCGGTGCCGGTTGATGTGACGGTGAGACTTCCTTCGAGCAGCAGCAGGTCATTGGTGCCGACAAGCGAGCCGCTGACCGTCAGGGTGCCGTTGCTCACCGTTACCAGCCCGGACAAGGCACCGGCTCCCGCAAGCGCGAGCGTGCCGTCGCCCGTTTTGGCAAATCCTCCGCTGCCGGAGGTCGCGCCTGAAAGGGTCAGCGAACGGGCGTCCTCCAACGCGAAGCACATGTCGCCGCCCTCGCCTGTAAAGACTACGGGGCTGGCGAGCGTCACCGCTGCGGTCGTGAACGCTTTGGTCTCCAAGCGCCCGCCGCCCAAAAACCACGTGCAATAGACCGAGGACGCATTGTCAAAACGATCCACCCGCAGCAGCCCGCCGGTCAGCCGCACCTCGCCGCCCCGCGGCACGAAGTTGTCGATGTCGGCCACGCCGCCCGACTGATTGAAGGCGCCCCGTCCGGCATTGGCCGCCAGCACAAACGAATGGGTCACGCGCAGCATGCCGTTCACCAGGTTGTAGGTGCCGGTGCCGCCGAGCGACGCGCCCGCAGCCGCAAATCCGATCTGTGCGCGCGTCAGCCAACTGATGCCGGGCTCGACCGTCCCCCCGAGCTGCGTGAACACGCCGTTGCCGGGATGCAGCGAAGTCGCAAGCCAGCTCATGGCGCTCAGGAATGTCGTGCCGCGGATCTCCGCCTGCGGCGTATCCGCCAGAATGAAGACCGGCTCATTCCCCGCGACACTCCGGTCCGGCTTGCCGGGCATGACCAACACGTTCGTGACGGCGCCACACCCGACCACCGTCCCCGCTTCGACGGCGAGCGTGATGGTGGAACTTGCCGTCACCAGCGACGGCAGCGCGAAGGTCGTGCCGGCCAGAACCAGCGTGCCTTCGCCGCGCTTGTAGAGCGTGCCCATCAGACAGAGGTCGTGCTCCAGCACCAGCGTTTCACCCGCACCCACATGAACGGCGCCCGATGCACTCATGTACAGCGTGTTGGTCACACCCGCCGGGCTCGCGTTGGTCACCGCCGCGCCCGCGATGCCCGCATCCAGAACCAGCAAACTGTTGGTGAGGCCGCCGACATCCAGCAGCAGCGTGGCCGAAGGCGTTTCGGTCGAGACCGCGCCGGAGAGATCCGCCACCGCCTTCACACCGGCCGGCATCACGCCGGACTGCCAGTTGGCGCCCGTGCTCCACAGGCCGTCGCCGCCCGCGCCGGTCCAATAGCCGCCGTTGACGAGCAACGTGCCTGTGCCGGTGATCGCCGGACAGGTCGCGGCCGTGTAGGCGCCGGGCGCCTGCGCCACGCCGTCAATCCTCAAGCCATACACTGCGGCTGTTCCGCCTGCGCTCAGATCGATGCTGCCCGATTCCGACACATCCAGCACCGTCACGCCGGGCAGCAGCGCGCCGCTCAACAGCCGCAGCGTGCCGTTCCCCAGCACGCGCACGCGGGGCACAAGGCCGGTCAACGACAACGTGCTGTTCGCGGCGACCTGAAACACGCCGCCCGTGACGGTCAGCGCGCTGAAGGTCACGGCTACTCCGCCGAGATTCACGGTCCCGCCCGCGACCGTCACCGCGTTGCCGCCGGTCATCGCCTGGCTGATGTTCACCGTGCCGTTGCTGACGATCACGGGGCCGGTGAAACTATGCGCGCTGCCGGCGATATTCAAGGTGTCCGCGCCCGCCTTGATGAAGCCGCCCGGCCCCTTGAGGCCGCTGACGGTGTTTGTGAACGCGCTGCCGTCCGAACAGAACTGCGTGAGGCCGCCGATCCCGGTCAACTGCGGGGCCGTGTTGTCATAGATGTTGAATCCCGCGTTCAGCGGATAGACTCGCGCGCCGCCGATGTTGAACGCCGCCTTGCCGCCGCCCTTTTGCGCGATGCCGCCGAGCCAGAGTTCGCCGCCGGTCAGGTTGTAGGTGCCATCGCCCGTCGTGGACGAAAAATTCATATACGAGGCACGCAGGATGCCGCCGCTCTGGTTGACGACGCCGGTGCCGTTAAAGCCGATGAAGACCCCTTTGGTGCGCAGGTTGATTTCGCCGCCCGAAAGGTTGTAGACACTGTGTCCGCCGGCCGCGTAACCGTTCAGAAACACGCCGCCGGTAACGTTGGTGGTCAAGTCCAGCAGGCCGCCTTCGTGAGTGACGATACCACGCGACCCGGTGCCGCTTGCCAACAGACGGTTGCCGCCCCAGAGGAGGTCTGAGCCTTGGGTCGGGATATACGACGCATAGGTCGAGCCGGCACGCATCACGAACTCCGGGGCCGCGCCGGGGTCTGGCTCGACGGTTCCCAGATGCATGCGGCAGGCATAGATCGACAGATCGCCCTCGTTGATGACGCGGCCCTGTTCGATCAGGAGGTCGGTCCGAACAGTAGCGGGCATCCTGCGTTTGAACACCAGCGTGCCGTAGCCGTCCTTGCGCAGCGTGCCGGTCGGCTTGACGTCTGCGTCCAGCCGCAGTTCCGCGCCTGCCCCGACCTGGATGCGGCGCGTCGCCGTGGTGGTCAGGGTGATCAGCCGCGAAGAGGGCGCGGCCGTGTCCGAGAGGATCGTCAGCACGTTGGTCGTGGCGCCGGCCGCCGGATTATAGAGAATCTCGCCGACGGTCTGGTCGACCGTGAGATCGATCGTGCCGGTCGCGGCCGAAAGATCCGCCGTGTCGTTCACGCCCGGTAGGACCCCGTCCTGCCAGTTGGCGGTACTGGTCCACAGTCCGCCCACGCTGCTCAGCCACGTCCGCGTCGCGGCCTGCAGCGATCCCGTCAGGCCGATCATCATCAACACGACTCCGAGTATCCGTTTGCTCATGTGCGTTTTCTCCTTGTGAAATCAGTTCAAAATAAAAACCGTGCCGGTCGGGGGTGGAGGCGGCGGGGGCGGTGGCGTGTACACCCATTCCGCCTCAATGTCGTCCACCCAATAGACGGTGGTGCTCATTCCGGACGTGAGGAAAAGCTGGTTCAGGACGTCGGGGATGCCGCCGAAGAACGGCGCGGACTCGAAGTCGTCATAAAACAGGAGCTGGCCGGTGGTCCGGTTGATGACCGTGACCGCCTGCGCGCAGAGTGCCGAGCACGCGGCCGCCGCCCAGATCCCTGCCTTTACGATTCGCTGTGTTCTCATTCACCACCTCCTTGAAGGATGGTTTGCCGATGGACTCACTTTTCACGGTTCGCGGACACCGCCCCGAAACGGTAGGCGAACAGATCCGCGTCTTTCAGTTCGATATGCAAGACAACCGGTTTCCCGGCCAGCGCCCCCACATCGAGGCCGCCTTTCCACGCGACCGGCAGCTCGATCCCGTCGCCGTAGAGCGGCACGCATTCCGCCAGCGAGAACCCCGGCAGCGGCTGACCCGCCGCGTCACGGATTTCGCAACGGAACTGGCCCGGCACTGAGGTTGAAAGATTCACCAGCAGCGCCGTGGGCGCGCCCACGGCGGCCGTGAAGGTCATCGGCACGGTCGTGAGCGTGCCGCCTTTTTCATCCGCCTGAGCGGAGACAAAGCCGTCCAGCCGCACCGTCATGCGGCGCAGGCGGGCCGGCCCCTGCGCGTAGTAGTTTTCCGTCGAATAGAGGGAGAGTTCACGCGGCGCGCCGGGAAATTCCGGCGCGGTCTCGACCAACCCCCAGGCGATCATGTTGTTACGGTTCACCCAACGCTCGCGTTGCAGGCCGGGACGCAGAAAGGCCCGTTGCCAACGCGAGAAGTGCCGGCCATCGCGACTGCTCATGAAGACTCCATCCGAGAGCCCCGGAATGCCGCCTCCGCCGCTGGAATCCCACGGCGTGGTGCGTGACGCCACAAACCGCTTCGGGAATCCGACATAGATCCACGGCGCGCGCGGATACGGGAGAATGGCGTTGGTGTAGAGTTCCTCAGTCGGCGTATTCTCGCCATAGGTCAGCCACTCCGGCTCGCTCCACGAGAGGAAATCTTTCGAGATGCAGGTTTTGATCGCCCGCACACCGTTCCGGGCGTTGCCCTTTTGGAAGTCGCGGAAAAAGGCGACGTAACACTGTTTGCCGGCATCCCAAAAAGCGACGTTCTGCGAATCAAAGGCACCCTTCGTGATGACCGGTTCAGGCCGCAGCCTGCGCCAGCGGACGGCGTCGGCCGACACGAACGCGAGCAGCCCGGCCTTGGCCGAACCGTCATTCCCGAGCGCCTTGTAGCGCTGCTCCGGCGGACAGGCCGGATTATTGTCTCGGAACGGCGCGAAGTTGTGGCTGCCCAATTGATCCCACACGATGTTGTTCGCCTTCGAACCTTCGAATTCGACCAGCCCGAGTTCGGGTTTGCGCCAGACGATGCCGTCATCGCTCTCGGCATAGCAGACCACCTCGGGATGCGTCGCTTTCTTGTCCCAGTTCGCCCCGCGGTAATACATACGGTAAAGCGGTCCGTCCTGGAACACCGTGTGGTAGCAACAGACGTTGCCTTCCCACGGCGCATCGTGAACGAGGGACACCTCGCGCTGTTTGGGCGCGTGCAGGGTCAGACGGACATCATTCAGGGCGGACAGCCGGTCCATGTCCCAGACCGGTTCCAGACGGTTCCCCGGCGCCGTGTCCGTCTGCGCCAACCCCGTTATGCTCAGGCACGCTACCGCCGCACACGCCCGCGTTTGCCGCATCATCATGATACCTTTGCCTTTCTGCCTGTCCACTCTCATTCACCCAGCCGCAGCGCATGGCCGAAGCCCATCTGTCCCTCTTCCAGCGCGGCGGCATCGAGTCCCTTCAGCGCGCTGCGCAGACGGCTCGCCGGCACGCTGTTCGCGCAGGTCGAACCGTCCGTCAGCGCATCGAAGTGATAAAGCGCCAGCGTGCCGGGCTCCTGCCCCGTATACGGCGCGCGCGGTGCCCCGTCAAAAGTGCGAGCCACCGTGCTGATTCGCAGCTCATCGAGCAGCCCGCTCGCAAAACTCATCGCCGAACCGGCATAGCGGCCGATGACCAGATCCTGATCCGGATTCGACCGCAGCGGTTGATCCGGAATGGCGCGCCGCGCCTCCAGCCTGCCGTCGAGGTAAAGCCGTATCTCCCGCCGGGGCCGGTCATACACCGTCGCCACGTGCGTCCAGCGCTCTGCCGCCAGCGGAGCCCCCGAATCCACCGTGACATCCGCGCCGGCCCCGGCGCCGCTTCCGTGATGCAGATTGAGCCGGAAGCGGAACTTGCCGCCCGGCAGGATGATCCATTCCCAACCGCGTTCCAGATGATCGTTCTCGTGATTGTATTTGCTGAGGAGGCGCTGCCAGTCCTTGTAGCCGTTCCTGCCGGGCTTGACGAAGGCCTCCACCGTCATTTCGCCGCCCGAAAAATCGAGCGCGGGGTCATGCGCCAGGGCCGGCGCGGGCACCGAAGCGGGACAGCCGATCATGAAGCCCGCCAGTTTGGACTCGCGCCGCGCCCAGCGCATCTGGCGCGAGCTGAATCCGCTCTGTAGATACAGCCGCACCCCGCTCGCCTCGCACAGCGGCCCGTAGACATCCTCCACGCACGCCTGATAGGTCGGGATCGCGATCTGGTCATCTTCGCTGGAACGATACCCGATCGTGCGGTGCGGCACATACAACGGCGGGTGCAGGCCGGCCCCGGACCGTACGCCCAACACAAGCCCGTCGACCAGCCGCGCCCGCGCCAAGCCCTCCCAGTCGAGCTGAAGATTGCCATAGGGCGGCCCGAGCGCGCGGCCGCGCGGGATACCCGTAATGATCTCCTTGCCCGGCAGCGCCGCGCGCAGCTCGCGGTAGAAGCTCACGAGATATTCCCCGCGCAACTGCCGCCATTGCTCCACCGCGGGATCGTCGGGCGCGTAGCGCGGCGATGTGAAGTCAAAGCGGGGATCGCGCAACAGGTCGATCCCCGTCCGCTGCTTGAACGCGGCGGCGACATGCGGTCCGAACCCGAACTGGTCGGCGTGCAGCGCGGGCAGCGAATGCGTGCGCGTGCAGACATAGACGCCGTCGCACGCGAAGCGGTTCACATAGTCGCGGATGCGGTCAACCATCAGGGCGCGTGCCTCGGGCCATGAAAAATCTAGCACACCGTGATGCCGGTTGCCGCGCAGATCCACCTCCTGCCATTCCGGATGCGCGATCGTAGCGCGGTCCTGCCAGGGGAACGGCTGGGTACCGCCGTAGAGCGCGTTGGTCGGCGCGCCGTGGTCGAATACCGTCATGTAGATCAGCATGCGCAGGCCGTGCTTGCGTGTCTCGCGCCGCACCACATCCAGCGGCTGGAACCGCGCCTCGATCTCATCGACTTTCTTGTAGTAGTCGCTGATGAATCCTTTAAAAGGGCGCTGCTCGTAATGCTCTTTGATATAGAGCGACGCGCCGCGCCACAAGACTGCGCCCGCGTCGTAATGACGCGCCCAGCCCGCGACGCTGCGCACGATCTTCTCTTCGGTGTCGAGTTGCGCGTCGCCCTTGGCCACCATGATCTGGTCGCCCCAACTGACATAGATCAGGTTGCCATCACGTCGTGTGCGCGGGATCCCGCCAAGATGCAACAGCGAGCATCCGGCGAGCAGAAGCGCGACGCCGGCACAACCTGCCCTCAATCCATGTTTTTGTTTCACCGATCACCCCATCCCGTTGCCACTCACTTCGTCACCCGCCACAGCGTTCCCATCAGACCGGTCATCTCGCCCTTGTTCTCCGCCTGGTAGTAAACTGTCAGGATGCTGCCGTCCGACAGTTCGGCCGAAGCCGGATAGCCTAGGTCGCTGTTGAAATGCCCGGCCAGCTTGATCTCGTTCGCGGTGTCCCATGTGCGCCCGTGGTCGTCGCTGATGCAGGCGTACTCGCCGAAGGCGCCGAAGCGCCGCCCGTAGACCGACACCAGCTTGCCGCTGCGCAGCCGCAGCAGGTGCGGCGGCAGCCCCGCCAGCTCGGTGGGCCGCGCCGGCTGCCATGTCTGCCCACCGTCAGCGCTCTCGGATTGCCACAGCCGCACAGCCGCCCCCTGGCCCTTGCCGTGATAGCGGATCTGCGCCACCAAGCGTCCGTCCGCCGTCTCGACGGCGTGCGGCTCGTGGAAATCGCCGGGCTTCTCGCCCGCAGGCAGCGGAATCGCGCCGATGCGCCGCCACGAGCGCGCGCCGTCGCGCGATTCGGCGACCGACACCTCGTTGGCCGCCCCGCTGAAGATCCCGAAATGTCCGGAGTAGGTGATCCCGACATAGAGCAACCGCCCGTCCTTCAAGACGATCGGCCCGTGCGGCGCGGTGCCGGGCGTGCGCACCGGCGCCTCCCAGTTTTTGCCGCCATCCGACGAGCGGATCGTGAAGTAGCCCAAGCCGTCCCGCTTGGTCTGCGCCGGGATCTTCTCGTCATGCAGCCACCAATAGAAGCGCGGCGAGCCGGGCTTCAGCTTGGCTCGGTCGCGGATGCTGGCCGTGTAGGCCAGCGAGGTGAACCACGACGCCACCAGGTCGCCGCCGGACAGTTCCACAAGGCCCGCGTCACGGTCGTCCAGCGGCGTGTTGCCGATGTTGACCGCCGGCGACCAAGTCGCGCCACCGTCCGCGCTGCGCACCATCTGCACCTTGCCGAACGGACAGACGTGCCCGTCGCGGTCGCCCGAAAAAACCGCCAGCAGTTCGCCGTTGGCGCGGGCGCAGACCGTCGGCCAGCCGATGTACCGTCCCGGCTGCTTGCACAGCACCCGTGTCCACACGATCTCCGCGCGGGCCTGCCGCGACGGCACCCCGCGGATCTCCGCCGGCGTCTCCTGCCCATCCGCCGCCATCGCGCCGAACAGGCCACCCAGTATCACCGCCCACACGCCTTGCCAGTTTCTCACGTCGTCGCTCTCCATACACACATACCATCCGCCCCCTCCGCCCCGGTACATTCGGAGCGTCCAGCATGGATCACCTAGTCCCATTCATAACCGTAGCGTACCATACCCGCGATGAGAGAAAAGCAGTGAAAATAGAAATGCAATTTCATTGCATTGTTGAATTGGCAGGGCGTTTTTATTTGAACGGTTTTTGTGCGGTGAGGGATCGCATGGCGTACGATCTGTTCTCGCGGCAGGCGTCGGTGAAGTCGCCAAGGTGGCCGTCCGCGGTGCGGGAGTTGAAGAACAGCAG
>Ga0209407_1000400_pt1 | contig 57113 bp, 44 predicted proteins | sample AD_JPNHG3_MetaG_FD_184410 | JGI IMG/M metagenome (GOLD analysis project Ga0209407, IMG submission 184410) | Active sludge microbial communities of municipal wastewater-treating anaerobic digesters from Japan - AD_JPNHG3_MetaG (SPAdes) (version 2) | ecosystem: Engineered > Bioreactor > Anaerobic...
CAGCAAAAACGCGAAAAGGCCGGTCGCGCCGGGAAAACCTCAAACCTGAAACCTCAAAAAAGACATCGAAAACCCAAGCAAATACGCATGGGTAAGGGCTGATTGCGCGGCCTATGGGATGCTAGTGGTTTTTTTTCTGGCGGCCAGGCGGTAGCGTTGTAGAGACACGCTGAGCGGTCATCAGGCCGAAAGGGATCCACGGCTGCAATGCGAATGGACGCGGAAGACAACGCTCAACTTTCAACGCTCAAGGTAGAGACGGGAACACCATGGTGATGAGGCGAGTATGGCGCACTGCCACATGCTGCGCGGCCGGGCTGATCGTTCTGGCCGCGGCTGGCTGTTCCACGATTGATGAGCCGGACGGAGCTCCGTCCGAGCCCGGATTGCAGACGGACTCGCCGGTGCCCGCCCCGACACCGTCCGAGCCGCCGGCCGAGGGCTATGACTGGGATACCCTGGCCCGCATGGCGGCGGCCAACTGCGGCGAAGCCCGCGCCCTGCTGCTGGACGCGCAGGCGGAGCGCAGCAAAACGGCGGTGGATACCGGCTGGCGTAATCCTCGGCTCCGCCTGGGACACGGCTGGAGCGATCAAGACAACGACACGCCGGGACGTAGCGGCATGCGGACCTTTCCCGAGGAAGTGGACACGCCGCATCGGCCGTTCAAGCGTTACCGCGAATGGGATGACCGCTCCTTCGACGCGAACCAGATCGGGCTGCGTCTCTACACCGCCAATCCCTTTGTGAACCGCTGGCTTCGCAAACGCGGTGAAGCCGCAGCACGCGCACTGGAAAAAGAGTCCGAGGAGGAAGCCTACGCGGTCTTTTGCGAAGTCAAGACGCTCTGCCTGGAGGCGGACCTGCTACGCGAAGAGATCGAGCTGCTGGAGCGGATGGCCGCAATCCGCGAGAAACTGCGCGACCTGCGCCGCGAACAGTCCGAGGCGGGCGTGACCAGTCCGCTCGACCTGATCCGCGCCGAGACGAAACTGGCAGCGCAGCGTTCCGAAATTTTCGGCAAACGGATGGCGCGGCAACAGCTCGTGCGGCGCATCGCCGTGCTTGCCGGTGTGCCGGTCGAGGGGTTCCGCCTGAAGCCGCGCACGGCGGATCAAACGCCCGCAGCCGCCTCTCTGGATGCCGCCGTGCTCACCGACCTCGCTTTCATGCGGCGTCCCGATCTGGCGCGGCTGGAACGGGAGAAGGAGGCCGCAGAGCATGCGGTGCGTGCCGCGCGCGCCGGACAGATCCCCTGGCTTGAGTATGTCGAAGGCTCCTTCGAAGACACGCACGGCGACATCTACTCCTACGAGGAACACTTCACCGGACGGGACCACACGACGCGCGACGAGACCGAATGGCAGATACGGATCGCCATGTCGCTGCCGGTCTTCAACTGGCTGGGCGATGATATCCGTCTGACGCGTACGCAACTGGCCGCCGCCGAGGCGCGCGTTCACGGTCAATACGAACGCGTCCGAGTGGAGGTCGGCGGCGTGCTGGAAGACTACCGGGCGGCTCAGGCCGAATGGGCACGCCTGAATAGCGAAAGTGAGCGGCTGTACGACACAATGCACACCCGTATCGAAAGCCTGGCGCAGGAACCGACCATCAAACGCGAAGAGGTGCTCGCCGCGCACGAGGAACTGCTGGCCTTTCGACGTGTCTGCCTCAAGGCTGAACGCGAGTGCCTGTTTATGCAGCAGTGCCTGGAGACCGTGAGCGGCGGAGCGCTGCCGAAGGAAAAGAAGAACGCTGAACTCAGAACTCAGAACGCTGAACGGAGAACGCCATGAACACACCGACCTCAAACACCTGCCATCACATCCGCCTTTGGGGATTGACTGTCCTGGCGTTCGCCATGTGTATGGGCACCCGCGGGACCCTCGTCATCAACGAGGTCTGCTACGACAACTCGACGGTGCCTGACGAGAACGGCGACACCTCCTCGGACTGGATCGAGCTGTACAACACGGGTCCATCCGCCGTGAATGTCCTGAACTACGGGCTGGGCGATGCCAACCCGTATGAGGAGGCCAAAGGTGTGCGGTTGCCCAACTATACCATCCCGCCTGGCGGTTTCCTCGTGGTCTTCGCCAACACGGATCTGCCCGAATACACCGCCTGGACCGGTGCCCCGGACATCGAGGCGATCCCCGCCAACACCGTCTGGCGTTACAGTGCCCCGGCCAGTGCGCCGGCCTCGACCTGGAAGGATACCACCTTCAATGATGCTTCTTGGCCGAGTGGCATCGCTCCTTTGGGCTATAATGATGCGACGCTCAACATGGATTGTGCGACAATCCTGCCGTACGGTTCCAACCCTGCCAACCGTTACCCGACCGCTTATTTCCGCAAGACCTTTAAGATCGTGAACCCGTCCGTTGTGACCGGCCTCGTCGTTCGCGCGCGGATCAACGACGGCATGGTTCTCTATCTGAACGGCACGGAGCAGAAACGTGTCTACATGCCGGACGGCGCCATCTCCCATTCCACGCTCGCCACGATGAGCGTGCCCTCGACGCTCTGGACCAACTTCCTGATCTCGGCCTCCGGCCTCGTGGCCGGCAACAACGTGCTGGCCGTCGAGGTCCACCAAGCCGCAGCGGGCAGTGTTGATCTCATCATGGACATGACCGTCACCGCGCTTGTCCAGGAACAGGTGCCGGTCGTTCACGGCCAGTTCGGACTCTCCAAGACAGGCGACGAGCACGTCCACCTTTTCGACAACACGTTGACGCGCATCCATAGATTCGACGCTCCCTCCTCAGAACCCGGCGAGAACAAATCATGCGGGCTCGCCACCGATGGCGTGACCGGCATCTACAAAGTCTACGACCGTCCGACACCCGGCCTGCCCAACGCGACATACGCGCAGAAATACGCGGTCACGCTCCACGACCAGAAACCGACCTTTTCGGTCGCGCCCGGCTTTTACGCCGGAAACCAGACTGTCGTGCTGAACACAGCTACTCCCGGTTACAACGTTTACTACACGCTGGACGGCAGCGATCCCAGAGAGAGCACCACATTCGTGTTTAGCGGCAACCCCGTCACGCTGAATGCCGCCGAGCCGGCCACCTCCGGCCTCGCATGGCTGCGCACCAATCCGGTCGAGATCGGCGCGCGGGTGCCCGGTGCCGCCTGGCTGCCGCCAGTGGATGGCGTGCCCAGGGCGGTGATGCTCCGCGCGATCGCCGTCCAAGGCTCACAGTGTTCTCCCGAGACGCGCGGCACCTATTTCATCGGCCCCTCCTTTACGTCCCGCACCCTGCCCGCAGTGTCGATCACGGCCGACGCAGACAATCTGTTCGGCTTCACATCGGGCATCTATGTGCCGGGCAAGTGCTACGCCGACTCACCGGAAGGTTATGGCGACAACAAATGGGGAAAACCCTACGCGAACTACCATCAGGACAATGATAACCAAACGTGGGAACGCCCGGTTCAGGCAGAATTTTTTGAGCCCGCTCAGAACACCGCCGCCTTCTCGCTGGCGCTCGGCATGGCCATGCACGGCGGCGGCACGCGCGCGATCCCGCAGAAGACGCTTTATCTCATGGCCCGCCTCGGCGAATACGGCACCGACTACATCAACCACCCGCTCTTCCCGGACGAGAGCGCCACACGCTACAAGCGTTTCCTGCTGCGCAACAGCGGCAACGACTGGTACGGGCCGATGTCCGGCGGCATCGCCACGATGCTTAAAGACGCGGTCTTCCATCGTATCGTCAAAGGACTCAACACCTCGGTCATGGCCTACCGTCCGGTCACCGCCTACATCAACGGCGAATATTGGGGCATCCACAACCTGCGCGAGAGCTTTGACAAGCATTACCTCGCCACACGCTATGGACTGGATCCTGACAACGTGGACATGTTGATGCATGAGGAAGACGAGGACAATACGGATAAGGTCCAGATCACGCGCATCGACGGCGACAAAAACAGCGACGAGGAGTATGAGGACCTGATCGATTGGATCAAGGACAACCCGCTCTCAGGCACCGTCAATTACCAACGCGTGCAGACGGCCGCCGTGTTCACCAACGCGCTCGGCATTGTGATCACCGGTATCGACGTCACCAACCATGCCGATTATATCATCGCCGAAACCTTCTTCGCCAACACCGACTGGCCGATCAACAACTGCGACTTCTGGCGGGCGCACACCAACCAGACCGCCACCTGCGGCGCGTTCGGCGACACCCGCTGGCGCTGGATGCTCTACGATCTCGACGTTGCCGGTGAGAAGGGCGCGGACTTCAACATGTTCACCTATCTCTCATCCAGCAAGATGACCGGCGGCAGCGAACCCGGTTTCCTGATCAACCAGCTTTGGGCGAACTGGGAGTTCCGCAACTACTTCGTGACCCGCTACGCCAACCTTCTCAACACCACCTTCCGCCCCGAGCGCATGGCCGCGATCATCACCGAAGCCGCCGACGCGATCGCGCCTGAGATCGAACGCCACTTCAATCGCTGGGGCCGCGCCTTCACGCAGGCGCAGTGGCGTACCGCCGTGACCCATGTGCTGATCGCCTACACCGCCACGCGCCACGCGGTCTCCTGGCAGCATCTCGACGCCCACTTCGGGCTGGGCGGAACCGGTACCCTCACGGTGAAAAACCTCGATCCCGCTGGCACCGGCGGCCGTTTCATCGTCAACGGGATCCCCATCACAACCGACACCGAAGGCGTCACGACGCGCGCCGCTTGGAGCGGAACCTTTTTCCGCAGCCTGCCGGTCACCGTCCAGGCCGTGCCCGATGACGGTTACGCCTTTGACGGCTGGGCCGGCACCGCCGTGATGAACCCCTCCCCCAGCCTTTTCGTCGGCGACACGCCGATCATCCTGACCGCGCGCTTCCGTCCGCTTGCCGCACCCGCCTACCAGCCGACCGGCTACGAGCAGTGGCAGCTTGCCAACTATCTGGAGCAGCAGATTCTGGGCGACGGGACAGCCGCCCCCGATGCGCCTTCAGGTTATGCCGGCATGAGCAACTTCGCGCTGTACGCCTTCGGCATGAGCCGCTATGACGGTCTGACCGATGAGCAGAGAATCGCCCGCGCCCGCCTCTCCATCCACGCCCAGGACAACGCGCTCTGGCTGGGCTACACCCGCCTCAACGGCAGCTTTGACGACGTGCGCTACCGCCTCAAAGTCGCGGACTCACTCACCGCACCGATCAACTGGATCGACGCCGCCACGGGCATCCACCTGGATCCCGTGGCGCTCACCAACACCCTGGACGCCTCAACCTGGTTCTTTGAGGTGCGGCTTCCTCAGGCCACGCCGGAACGCGACAAGCGTTTCTTCAAGCTGGAAGCCGAACAGAAGTGAGGCCATCACCACAGTTTACGTTTGCGGGTGTCACGCGGGTTTCGTATTATCGCCGCATGAAACATGTCTTTGTCTTGTTGGCGATGATGTTGGGCCTTGCGGCGGGCTGCCGCGTGTCGGACGTTCGCGAGATGGAGGTCCGGGTGCCGGCGATGGCCAGCGAAGCGGATGTGCAGAAAGTCCGCTCGGCCTTGTCGCAGCTTGGTGGCATCGACCACGAAAAATTGGTGTTTGACATCGACGGACGTACGGTCAAGGTGCGGTACGACTCGATGGTGGTCGCTCACAAGAACATCGAGATCGCGATTGCCGAAGCCGGGTACGATGCGAACGACATCAAGGCCATCGCCCCCGCGCCTGCCCGTTGATGCGGGTGTGACATGCGCGCGCAGGTTGAACAATTCTTAGACCACATCGCGTATGAGCGCGGGCTCTCCGAAAACACGCGGTCCGCGTATGCCGCGGATTTGGCGGCCTTCGTCACGTTTCTGGAGGAGAGCGGGGCGGCCACGACATTCGCCGATGTGACGCGACAACACATCGCCGTTTTTCTGGAGAAACAACGGAAGCTGGGGTTTCGCGCGACGACGCGCGCGCGTCGTCTGATCGCCATCAAAGTGTTGCTGACCTTTCTTGCCAGCGAAGGTGTGATCCCGACCGATGTCGCCGCCCTGATGGCTGCGCCATCGAAAGGGCGCGTGCTCCCCCGTACCCTGAGCGAACAGGAGATCGCGTCTCTACTGGCATCGATCGATGGTGACGCACCGCTGGTCGTACGCGACCGCAGCATGCTCGAACTTTTTTATGCGTGCGGGCTGCGTGTGTCCGAGGTGGTGTCGCTGCGGCTCAGTGACGTGCGGCTCGATGATGGTGTGGTCTCGTGTATCGGGAAAGGCAACAAGCAGCGTCTGATCCCTTTAGGTGCGGTGGCGGGCGAGTGGCTGCGCCGTTATCTGGCCGAGGCGCGTCCGCGGCTGGCACGAGGCAATATGGCGCAGAGCGCACTGTATCTGACGGTGCGCAGTGCTCCTTTCACGCGCCAAGGCGTCTTCGCGATGCTGCGCAAACGCGCGTCGGAAGCCGCCATCGCGCACGCGGTATCGCCCCACGTCTTGCGGCACTGCTTTGCCAGTCACCTGCTGGCGCATGGCGCGCAAATCCGGGCCATTCAAGAGATGCTCGGCCATGCCGACATCGCCACCACGCAGATTTATACGCATGTCGACGACGGCCAGGCCCGTGCGACGCATGCCCGGTTTCATCCGCGTGCGTGAAGCGCATCATGCGTCACAGATCCAACGCAAGGCAAAAACACTGATTATTCTTGGCTTTTTTTGTTTTTGGGATTGCTTATTCAGAAAAAAAGATTATGGTTTAACTTGTTGTGGGGTTAGTTTCCCTGCAAAAAAAGGAGTAAACTTATGGCTAAAAAGGCAACGCCGAAGACGAAAAGCGAAATCATGACCGCCCTTGCCGAGGCTGGTGAAATCAGCAAGAAGCAAGCCGGTACGATGTATGATGCGCTGCTCTCAATCGCCTACGCTGGCGCGAAGGATCCCAAGGGCATCATGCTCCCGGGTTTGGGCAAGTTGATCAAGGTCAAGCGCCCCGCGCGCAAGGGACGCAATCCCGCCACGGGCGAAACGATCAAGATCCCGGCGAAGACGGTCGTCAAATTCCGTCTGGCGAAAGCCGCCAAAGATGCTGTGCTCGGCAAGTAACTGACGGACCGGCACTCTCTTTTGGAAGGTGCCGCGCGCAAGCGCGGCACCTTTTTGTTTTGCGACTTTATCCCGCACTTCCGAGGTGTTACCATGTGGAAGTTTTTACAGGCGCCTTGGCCCTGCGCATGTGCCGGGTTGAAGTCTGGCGCGGCGAAAAGATGCAGGATAAGGGTCATGATGCAGCGACTTGAGCAACGAGCGATTTCTGAATGTTTGGTGGTAGACGGTGGCATGGGCACGCAGTTGCAGGCGTGCGGGTTGCGCCCCGGCGAGTGTCCGGAGCTCTGGTGTCTGGAACGGCCGGATCAGGTGCGTGCGGTGCATGCCGCGTACCGTGCGGCCGGCAGCCAGATCGTGGAGACGAACACGTTCGGCGGCAGCCGCTATAAACTGGCGCATTACGGGCTGGCCGAACGGGCGGCGGAGATCAACCGCGCGGGCGCGGCACTGGCGCGCGAGGTGGCGGGCGACAGCCAGTATGTGATGGCGAGCATGGGGCCAACCGGTCTCTTCATGGAACCTTACGGCGACGAGACTGAAGAGCAGTTCTACGCGGCCTTCGCCGAGCAGGCGCGCGCCTTTGCAGAAGGCGGCGCTGATGCGGTGATCGTTGAGACCATGATGGCGATTGAAGAGTGTTGCGTGGCCGTACGTGCGGTACGCGAGACCACCTCTCTGACCTGTCTGGCCAGCTTTACCTTTGAGCCGCAGCCAGACGGCGGTTTCGCGTCAATGATGGGCGTGACGCCCGAACGGTTTGCCGAGCAGGCGCTGGCCGCAGGCGCGCATATCATCGGCGCCAACTGCGGTACCGGCCCGGATGCGATGGTGACGGTCATCCGACGCCTGCGCGCCGTCTCACAGGTCCCTTTGATTGCGATGCCCAACGCAGGCATGCCGACACTTGTGAACGGCGAAACTGTTTTCCGCGAATCACCGGAAGAGATGGCCTCGAAGGTTCAAGCACTGGTCGAAGCCGGTGCGACGCTCATCGGTGGATGTTGCGGTACAACGCCGGCCCACACCGCGGCCATCTCGCGTGTGATTCAAACCTTGCGTCAGTCGACCAACTGAGGAGACGACGATGCTGTACTGGATCGCACCCTATTTGACGGAAGTGTGGGGGCCTTTTCGCCTGCTCTCGTCACACCTGATGCTGCTGGCGGCCGGCACCTTGACGGGCGGCCTTGTGATCTGGAGTTTCCTGCCGCGGCTGTGGAACCGCTTGCCCACTGATCGCGGCAAAATACTGGCCGCCGACGGCGGCAAAAAGTCGGCCGGCAAGCCGACCGGCGCCGGCGTGCTGATGGCGTTGCTGCTGATACCGGTCATCGCGCTTTTTGTGCCTCTGGGGCTCTGGGAATTCGGCACCGTGTTGTGCCTGTATCTCAGCATGCTGTTCGGTTACCTGGATGACAGAAGCCATTTACCGTGGGGTGAGCTAAAAAAAGGTGTGCTCGACATGGTGGTGGCGTTGGGTGCAGCCTTTTGTCTCTATATGGCACATGGCTCTGACGTCTGGCTCCCATTCTTCAAGCACGCAGTTGAGATACCTTTGATGTTTTACGTGCCGGGGGCAGCGCTTCTGCTCTGGTTCACCATGAACGCCACGAACTGTTCGGACGGTGTGGATGGCCTAGCGGGTTCGTTGACGTTACTCTCCCTGTTCGCGCTGGCAGGTCTGCTGTATGGTGTGGTCGGTTACCGGCCGATCGCCAACTATCTGCTGATCCCGCATAATCCGTACGGCGCGCGCTGGGCGATCCTGGTGGCGACCGTGGCCGGTTCGCTCGCCGGTTACCTGTGGCATAATGCCGAGCCGAGCCGCGTGCTGATGGGCGATGCCGGGTCGCGCCTGCTGGGCATGCTGGTCGGCGTGGCCGTTTTGGCGGCCGGCAATCCGTTTCTGATCGTGGTGGTCTCACCGGTCGTGCTGGTGAACGGCGGCACCGGGCTCTTTAAGCTCGTCCTGTTGCGTACCTTCCGCCGCATCGGTTTCGATGTGCGTCCGACGAGCACCCTCTCTCCGGAAGCGGCGTCGCGCCAGCACACGCTCATCAAGATGTTGCATCGCGTGAGGTTCCCGTTGCATGATCATTGCCGTAAGAACATGCACTGGAGCAACGCCCAGGTTCTGATGCGCTTTGTCCTGATCCAAGCCTTCCTGACGCCGCTTCTCTTTGTCATCCTGATCAAGATCCGCTAAACGCAGGCCGCCAGACGCGGCCGGAAAGGGATCACCATGCCGAGAGCCATCCTCGCCACTTTAGGCGCGCGTGACCGTCTGCTGGTGGACGGTGTCGCCGTGCTGGCCGCGCACTGTAACGTGAGTGACAGCAGCGTCATCCGACTCGACGATCTGGCGGAACATGCGCTGCATCCGGAGGACGGCGTGATGGCCGCCTGTTTCGCGGGTGAAACCTCGTTTGTGGTGGCGGCGGCGCGACCGCGTGCGGTGCGGGCGCTGTTGACGTTCGGCGGTGTGGCCTGCGACGATTTGAACATCGCGTGGCTCGCATTGCCGTTCGACCGTGAAGCGCTCAAGCGCGAATATGGGGTGCCGTGGTACCCGGTCATCGACCGCACGCGGTGCAGCGGTTGCGGCACCTGCCACGATTACTGCCTCTTTTCCGTCTACTCACGCGAACCCCGCAACGCCACAGCCGAACGCGTGCGCGTCACATCACCGCTCAACTGCAAGACGGGCTGCCCCGCCTGCTCGCGGCTCTGCCCTGAGGCCGCGCTGATTTTCCCGTTCTGTGCCGAAGCGGAATTGAACGGCGAGATCGAAGCCCCGCAGCGGCGTTCGCCCGAGGCATTGGCCGACGCGCTGGGCGACGACCCCATGCGCGTGCTGGCGGAACGCCGCGCGAAAAGGCAACTGATCGACCGCGAGAAGTTCGTTCAGGCGGAAAGAGACCGGATGCTTTATTCCGGCACGCTGTGAAATCGGCACGCGGCGCGACACCCCTCTCCATCAGCGAAAATTTCGCGGTAGAACGGCGCCCAGTAGGAAAGCAGCAGATCGGCTCCCGCGCGGTCGAGCGCGGCCAGCGACTCGCGGGCCATGGCATGCAGGTCGCCCCAGCCGCGCTCGGCGGTCGCATGGATCATGCTGTATTCGCCGCTGACGTTATACGCGGCCACAGGCAGATCCGTACGGCGGCGCACCTCGGCCAGCACGTCCAGGTAAAAGAGCGACGGCTTGACCATCAGGATGTCGGCCCCCTCCTGTTCGTCGAATTCCGACTCGCGCAGCGCGGCACGTGGATTGCCGTAGGAGGCCTGATAGCCCCTGCGGTCACCGGATGAAGGCGCCGAGTTTTCCGCGTCGCGGAACGGCCCGTAGAGCGACGAGGCGAATTTGGTGGAATAGGCCATCAGCAGCGTCTGCTCAAATCCGTTCTCCGTCAGCGCCTCACGAACGACTTGCACCTGTCCGTCCATCATGGCGCTCGGCGCCACCACGTCCGCCCCCGCGGCGGCGTGCGACACCGCCACGCGGGCAAGCAGCCCGTTGGCGGCGTCGTTGTCCACCTGCCCCTGCCGGTCGAGCGGGCCGCAATGGCCGTGCTCGGTGTAGGCGCACAGACAGACATCGGTCATCACCACCAGATCCGGAAAGGCGCGCTTGACGGCCGGCACGGCGCGCTGGACGACACCCCGCTCGTCAAAGGCTCCGCTCCCGCCCGCGTCCTTGGCCCCCTCGGTCTGCCCGAACAGCAGCACGCCCCCGATCCCCTGCGCAGCGACCGGCTCCAACGCGCGCAACAACTCATCCACACTCATGCGGTTCTGCCCCGGCATCGAGGTGATCGGTTCGCACCGGTTCTCACCCTCAACCACAAAAAGCGGCCAGACGAACTTGGCGGGCGACGGGGGCGGCATATCGAACAAACGCCGGATCGACGGCGTACGCCGCAGACGGCGCAGGCGGACATCAGGGAAACCCATAGACATACTCCTTAATCCGGAATGAACAGGATCTGTCCGACGCGGATATGCGAGGGATTGGTGATCTTGTTGGCCTTCATGATCGACTCGACGCTCTTGCCGTATCCGCGGGCGATCTCAGACAGGGTCTGCCCGCGCTCGACCTTGTGTTCATAGCCTGACCCACGGGCCGGTTCCGTAGCCGCAGCAGCGGCTGAGGTTGACTTCGCGGCAGCCGCCGTACGCGCGGCGTTCAACTCGGCCTGCTGACGGGCGGCGATCGCCTCGATACGCGCCGCCAGATCACTGGTGATCTCGTTGCGCAGCGAGTCGCGTTCGACCCGCAGAAGCTGCATGTCGCGCCGCAGCGCGGCGATCTCGTCGGACTGCCGGGGCGAGGCCACACTCTGCGCCTCCAATCGTGCCAGGCGCGCCTCCAGCAGTTCCTGGTTACGGTTCAGCACCGTAAGCTGTTCCGAAAGCCGCTGAAACTCCACGCTCATCTGCTGGTTGTCAGCCGCGATCCGCGCCAAATCCGGATCACGCCGCGGTTGGGGTTGAAAAATCGTCCCGTCCACCATCGGCCCGGTGCATCCGGTTCCCAAGAGCGCGCCGCATCCAACCGCGCACGTCACCCACTGTTTCACCCTCATCTCGTTCCTCCTCACGCGCTGGGCAGGATATAGAACACCAGCCACACCAACACCATCACCCCAAGGAACACCAGAAAGGCGCGCTGACGGCGTTCCGCGATATCGTCCGCCGTGGTCCGCCGCAACTGCCGCAGGCCGCCTGCCGAAATGTAGTGAAAGAGCTTCAGCCGGCCCCGCTCCGCACCGGGGCGGTGCCGCTTGCGGAAGGTTTGGGTCTTCCCGCCCTCCTCGCGCACGTCCAGACGCCAGCCGATCGCCGGGCGGTCCGGCCGGCCGCCCACAAACACGCTGGAGGCCCCGGGCTTCAGGATCCGCTTGCCTGATTTCGACGCCATGGATCGTTCCGCCCCCTACGGCACCACAATGATCTGTCCCGCACGGATACGCCCGTCCGGATCAATGCGGGTACGGTTCGCCTCGCGGATCTTTTTCCACTGGGTCGCGTCCCCGTAATACTTTTCGGCCACACGGAACAGCGTGTCGCCTGGCTGGACCACATAAGTCCGCACATTTTCTCCCGTTCCGGCGCTCTTTTCCTTTTTCTGCCCGCGTCCGAAAAGCGATAAAGCGGAAAGATCGGCCGGAGCACCTTCCTGAACGGCAGCCTCGCCCCCCGGCTTCGCGGGCGGCTTAGGCTGCTGCTTGGGGGCCCGTTCTTCACGATCTGGAGCACCGGTGAGCCGTTCCTCAACTTTCTTGAGCACCGATTCGGTCGACGGCATGTCAACAACCGGCTTTCGCACCGGTGGCGGCGGTTTGCCGCCTTCGCGGGCCAGCGCCTGAGCCTCTTCGCGCAGCGCGCGCAGCGTTTTGGCATCTGTCGGGACGGGCATTTCGGCCGTCGTCTGACGCGCGGCCGCCCCCGCATCGCGGGCTGAGGTCGTCCCGTCTGCGTCTCCGTCAGCCTCAACCACACGCATCTTCCTGAGCAAGTCGCGCAACCGTTCATTGTCCGTGCGCAATGCGGCCAACTCTTTGTCGGCTTTGGCTTTCTCCTCAAGCAGCACCGACTTCTCGCCCTGCAGCGAGGTGATGGCCAGATTCAGCCGCTCGTTTTCCTTGAGCAGGTGGGCCTGTGTCAACCCCTGCACCGAATCCCCGACCTTCTTCAAGATTTGCGGGGCGAGCATCTGCTCGGCAATCCGGATGCGTTCCTGCGCCAGCGCGCTTTTTTCCGACTTCGGGCGCAACGCCAGATACTGCTTGTAGTGATAGATCGCGCCGAAGTAGTCCTCCTCGTGATCCTGTAGCAGCGTCGCGAGCTGGAAGTGTGCCGAAAAAGAGCGCGGCTCTTCGATCAGCACCTTGTTGAAAAGGCGCACGGCCTCTTTGATGTCCCCCGACTGTTCAGCCGCGATCGCCTTGCGGTAGAGCGCCGACCCCCGCTCATTCCGCTCGGCGTCAGCGATCTCCGTGCCGCCGCAGCCGGCCAGCCAGGCGCCAAACATCATCAGCAATATCGTGTGGCCCATTCGACGCATCGGCCCTGCTCCCTGAAAGGTTGAAAACGGTTGCTTCATTTTTCGTTTGGTTTACACTCCAAGCTCGCATATCATGTGATCTGATTTGGCAACGGAACCGGATTGACCAGACGAAAACCCTTGAAAAAAGTAGAAATCCATTTTACCTAACTCATCGAGAATGACCACCCCAAACACGAAAAATCTTTGGTCTGCCGCACAGGCCTGTCTGGGCGCTTCCGGTTCACTAAGCGTGATCATGCCCGCGTACGGGCTGGAGACGGTCATCGAGCGCAACATCGAAACGGTCTGCCGCCTCTTGGAAGGGCACATTCCCTTCGAGGTGCTGCCGGTCGATGACGGGAGCCGCGACGGCACCGCGGCCGCCATCCGCCGCGCCGCCGAACGTGACCCGAACCACGTCCGCCCGGTCTTCGTGCAGGTCAACGCCGGCAAGGGCAACGCACTCAAGTCCGGCTTCGCCGCCTCGCGCGGCTCGCACATCCTGCTGCTCGATGCCGACCTCGACCTTGCGCCGACCCGCGTACCCGCCTTTTTCGACATCATGGCCGACCGGCGGGCCGCCATCGTGATCGGCTCGAAACGCCATCCGGACTCGGTGATCGACTACCCTTGGCACCGGCGTCTCGCCAGCGCAGTCTACTACACGCTGGTGCGCCTGCTGGTCGGACTGCCGGTCTCCGACACGCAGACCGGCATGAAACTCTTTACACGCGAAGCGCTTTCCTGGGCCTTTGACCGCATGCTCGTCAAGACCTTCGCCTTCGACCTGGAGGTGCTCTCGATCGCCCACGCCCAAGGCTACACGGTGGCCGAAGCGCCTGTCGAGATGCACTTCGGCGAGAAGGTCGGCTGTCTCTCCTGGATCAACGTCAAGCAGGTCATGACCGATACGTTGGCGATCTTTTACCGCCTGCGCATCCTGCGTTACTACCGCAGTGTCGAGGTCGCGCCCGCGCCCGAGAAGCCCCTGCTGGTCTCGGTGGTGATCGCCTGCCCCGGCCCCAGCCCCTACCTCTCCGAATGCCTTGCGGCGCTCGCGCTCCAGACCTATCCCCACTTTGAAGTCCTGGTTCTGCCCGATGCGCCTTGCGATCTCGGCCCCTTCCCCTTCCCGCTTCACGTGATCCCCACCGGCAAGACACGTCCGGCCGAGAAGCGCAACGCCGGTATCCGGCAGGCGCGCGGCGAGGTGGTTGCCTTTCTCGATGATGATGCCTATCCGGTTCCGGCTTGGCTCGCCCAGGCGGTCAAATACTTCACGCTGCCGGACGTCGGCGGCGTCGGCGGCCCCGGCGTCACCCCGCCCGGCGACCCTTTTCTCGGCCAGGCCGGCGGGCGTGTCTTCGCCAACCTGCTCGTCTCCGGCAACTACCGCTACCGCTATGTCGGGGATCGCGTGCGATCCAGCGTCGATGACTTCCCGAGCTGCAACCTGTTCGTCCGCACCGACGTGCTGCGCGCCATCGGCGGTTACCGCACCGATTTCTGGCCGGGAGAGGACACCATCCTCTGCGCCGATATCGTGCTCGGGCAGAAGCGACGCATCGTCTACGACCCCTGGGTGCAGGTCTTCCACCACCGCCGGCCGCTATTGGGGCCGCATCTGCGCCAGATCGGACGCTACGCCCTGCACCGCGGCCACTTCGCCAAGCGCTTTCCGGCCACCTCACTGCGTCTCGGCTATCTGATCCCGTCTCTCTTCGTGCTGGGGCTTGTCGTCGGCGCCATCCTGGCCTGCCTCCACCCGTGGCTGCGCATCGCTTACCTCTCCGCACTCGCATGCTACGGGCTCCTCACCTTTCTCGCCTCGGCCTCGCTTTCGCCGTTGCTTTGGCTGGTGACCTGGCTCGGCGTCATGGCCACGCATGTGGTTTACGGCGTGCGGTTCGCCCAAGGCCTGCTCTCGCGCCGCATGCCCTGCGAGGTGGCCGCCTTCGACCACCCGTCGGAAAAACAGGCGGACGATTAGTTGTGCGGGCTGTCTGTTGCAGGTTACACGTTACAGGTTACACGTCGGGTGCCGGACATCTGGCACCCATCACATCCAAAGGAGTGCAAGTTCACATGCGTATGATCGTTCCCCCCCAGACCTGCCGCGCTCGATGTTCCGCGTTCGTCGTTCGGCGTTTCGTCCCTCTCGGGCTGGCCTTCGCCCTCCTGCTCTGTACCGGTTCAGCGTTCGCGCAACGCCCGGCCGAACCGACACCTGAGGCCATCGCCGCCGCGCTGCGCCAGGCCCCGCCAGATCACCCGCGCCTGTTCGCCGATGCCGCCGGTTTCGCCGCGATCAAGGCAAGTGCCGCCACCGACGCCTTCGCGCGTGCCGCGCTCGGCCGCCTGCTGCACGATTCCGACCAGATGCTCGCCCTGCCGCCCAACACGCGCACGATGGAGGGGCGTCGCTTGCTTGGCATCTCGCGTCGTGTTCTGCACCGCGTCTCCACCCTCGCCATGGCCTACCGTCTCGGCGGCAATCCCGCCCACCGCGACCGCTGCGTCGCCGAGATGTTGGCTGCCGCTTCCTTCGCCGACTGGAATCCTTCGCACTTTCTCGACGTGGCCGAAATGTCCCTCGCTCTGGCCGTCGGCTATGACTGGCTCTATCACGATCTCGATCCCGCCACCCGCGACGCCCTGGCCGCCGCCCTCATGGAAAAGGGGCTGCGCACCTCGCTCAAACACACCGGCTGGGTCAAGGCCAGCAACAACTGGGGTCAGGTCTGCCACGCCGGCATGCTGGCCGCGGCGCTGGCCCTGCAGGAGCGTGACGAAGATCTCGCCGCCCAGATCGTGCACCGTGCCATCGTGAACCTGCCGCGTTCCATGCATGCTTTTGAACCTAAGGGCTGCTACCCCGAGGGCCCGGGATACTGGTCTTACGGCACCGACTTCAACGTGCTGGCCATCGCCCTGCTCGAAGGCGCACTCGGCTCCGATTTTGGCCTGACCGCCATGCCAGGCTTTACGGCAACCGCCGACTATCCCGATCTTGTGACTGGCCCCTCCGGCATGACCTTCAACTATGCGGACGGCGGCATGGGACGCGACACTGATTGCGCAACCTGGTGGTTTGCCCGCCGCTTCGACCGTCCCGACCTGCTCGCCTACTTTGAAAAAGAGGCCTTTCTGCGCTACTGCGCGGCGCGCCCCGCCGCTCTGAAACGTGGCATCAACCGTCTCTTCGCCTTCACGCTGTTCTGGCTGCGGCCGGTACCGGAAGACATCGTGCCGCGCGCGCCGCTCACCTGGCATTCCGAAGGCCCCGTCCCCATCACCATCCAGCGCTCCTCCTGGGACAACCAGACCGCACTGTTCGTCGGCCTGAAAGCCGGTTCGCCCTCCGCGCCTCACGGCCACATGGATGCCGGCTCATTCGTCCTCGACGCCGAAGGCATCCGTTGGGCCTACGACCTCGGCGCCGAGAGCTACCACGGCATCGAATCGCGCGGCATGAACCTCTGGAGCAGCACCCAGACCTCCGACCGCTGGCGCATCTTCCGCCTGAACAACCACAGCCACAACACGCTGGTGATCGACGGCCAGCTCCAGCTCGCCAAAGGCAAGGCGCGCGTCCAATCATTCAAAGAAGGCCCTGCATCCGAAGCCGTGCTCGACCTCACCCCCGTTTACACGAATGCGTCAAAAGTGATTCGGACCGGCACGTTGCTCGCAAACGGCACGTACCGGTTGACCGACACACTTGAAGGGCTGCGTCCCGGCGTGACCGTGCGCTGGGGCATGGTGACCCGTGCCAAGCCCGGGGCGGAACGCACCGGCACCCTGACACTCAACGAGTCCGGCAAGCGCCTCCGTCTCAGCACGCTGCACGATCCCGCCACCGTCTGGAAAACCTACGAGACCGCCCGTCCCGCCAACGAATGGGACTCACCCAACCCGGGCAGCGTCATGGTCGGTTTCGAGGCGGCCGCCCCCGACTCCGGGGCCCTCACCTTCTCGGTGCTCTTCACCCCCGGCCCACGTGACTGACAGAGCCTCAATCTGCTGCAGCCTTCTGGAAGTCACCGCGCAGGCCCGAGTTATCCGCGTTCGGGAAGTTCGCCCGCTGCACCATCAACACGAAGGCCCGTCCTTTAACCGGATCGATCCAAGCCTGCGTGCCATAAGCGCCGCCGTGTCCGAATGAGCCCGGCGACAGTACGGCCGCCGCGCCTTGCGGCTCACGCACCACGCAGCATCCCAATCCCCAGGCGCAACCCGGGGTAAAGCCAGTCTTTAAATCGCCGCTCTGCACGCTGGACATCGCCGCGACGGACTCGGCCGACAGGATGCGCCGGCCACGAAACGTGCCGCGGTTCAGGAGCATCTGGCAGAAGCGCGCGTAATCCGGCGCGGTTGAGTAGAGCCCGCCGTTCGGGGCGGGGAAACGCTGGTCGCCGCGCGCGCAGTCATAGACCGCTGGCAACGCGGCGCGTTCCAGATGATCGCCGGCCCGGCGGTACGCTGCGGCCAGCCGTTCGCGCTGGGCCGCGTTCGGATAAAACGTCGTGTCCTGCATCCCGAGCGGCTCGAACAACCGTTCCGCCAAGAACCGTTCAAACGGCATGCCGGAAAGCACCTCCACCACACGGCCCAAGGCATTGATTCCGGACTGGCTGTACTGCCAGCGTTCGCCCGGTGCGAACAACGCCGGTTTGGCGGCGATGTGCGGCATCAACGCCGCCAGCGTCCGCGCCGCGAGCTGTTCTCTCTCGGCCGGCTCCGCCATGCCCGAAGTGTGCGTGAGCATCTGGCGCAACGTCGGGACTGCCGGACGGCCATCGGCAGTCTTCAATCCTGCAAATTCGGGCAGATATGCGGAAACCGGCGCGTCCAGCTCAAGCTTGCCCTCATCATGCATCATCATGACTGCGCAAGCCGTGACGGGTTTGGTCATCGAGGCAATCCAGAACAACGTGTCCATGCGCATCGGACGCCCGGCCTCACGATCCGCGAAGCCGACGGTCACCGCCTGAAGCTCGCGCTCGGCGTCCACAACGCACGCTACTGCGCCGGCGACCTCTCCCGCTTCGATGTGTTGCTGGATCGCCTGTGTCAGCGCGGCCTTGGAAGGCACACGTCCGGTCAAGCAACCGGCCAACACACAGCATCCAGCCACACTGCCCCACATAGGTATCCGACTCATCTCTCATTCCTCCCTGGTTTGCATGTCCAACATGCGCTGCTAGACGACTTCCGTCCGCAAGGCCGGGTCGAGCAGATCGCGTAGTTCATCCGCCACATGGTTGAAGGCCAGAACCAATCCGAAAATCGCCAGCGTGACGAAGGTCATCTCCCACCACACCCCCTGCCAGAGGCGCAGGCGCGCGTTGTTGATCATGATGCCCCACGACGGCTCGCCCTGCACGCCGATACCCAAAAAACTGATAAAAACCTCGGTCGCCACCGACGCGGGAAAGCGCACCGAAAAGGCGATCAGGATGATGTGCATCACATTCGGCAGGATATGGCGGAACATGATGCGCGCATGCCCGTATCCCAGCACTTGCGCGGCCTGCACGTAGGCGCGATGACGATACTTGATGACCTCTCCCCGCACGTTGCGGCAGACGCTCACCCACGTCGTCAGGCCGATCCCGAGATAAACCCCCGCCAATCCCTGTCCGACCACCATCGCGATCGCCAGGATGAACAGGAGACCTGGCATCGACGCAACAGTCGCGCACAGCCAGACCACGACGCTGTCCACACGGCCACCGAAATATCCGCCCAAACACCCCAGCAACACCCCTAGCGGAATCGCGATCAATGAGGTGATGATGCCGACATGAAACGCGATGCGTGTGCCCTGCACCAGACGCTGCAACACGTCGCGTCCGAGATTGTCGCTGCCCAGCAGATAGAGCGGCTCACCCTCTGGGCGCGCACGGACCTCTGCGAGCCGCACAAAAGCCGGCGGCACGTAACGCGACTGCTCGCGCACCGTATTGTAGGCAGGCGTGCGGTCTGAGAACCGCGCGGCCCGATACACGGCCTCACCGTACAGTGCGGCCGCCGCATATGCGAGAATCACGATCAGACACAATCGCGTGTCCCATCGCTTCCACAAACGGCTCAGAATATTCGGACTTTTCGTCATGCCCGTTGTCATCCCAATCTCACGCGCGGATCCAGCCATGCGTAGCAGACATCCGTCACCACATTCACGACCTGGTAGAGCAACGCCCCCAGAATCACGACGGCGCGCACCACCGCCATGTCGGACGAATGAATCGCATTCAGGCTCACGCTCCCCAGCCCCGGTATGCCGAAAAAACTTTCCAGCATCAGGCTGCCGGTAAACAGAAACGGCACCGACAGACTGACATAGGTCACGATCGGGATCAGGCTGTTGCGCAATACGTGCCGGATCATGATCCGCGCGCCGCTCACGCCTTTGGCCTGCGCCGTGCGCACATACGGCTTGAAGACCTCGTCGAGAATCGCGGCCCGGTAAAAACGCACGTCGCGCCCCAGTCCGCTGACAATACCTATGAGGACGGGCAACACCAGATAGGCCGCCGACTCGAAACCCCAGATGGGGAAGAGCCGTGCCTTGAAGGCCAGCAGAAATTGCCCGGCCAAGACCCAGACCACATAGTTGACGCTCATCAGTACCGTCGAAAGGATCAGCACCGCGCGGTCGGTCACGCCGCCGCGCCAGGCCGCGCAGAGCAGCGCCAGCATCACGCCAACCACCGTGCCGCCCACCAGGATCGGGATCGTCAACGCCAGCGAAGGGCCCACACCCTCGCGCAGCACCTGCGCCACCGGCAGACGGTGTTCAATCGACAAACCGAGGTCGCCGCGTGCCAAGGAAGTCAGATAATGTGCGAATTGGGAATCGAACAGGCCGCGATTGCCCTTCTCGATGCGTACGCGCGGCGCGGTCACGCCCTCAACGTCGAGCGTCACCGCCGTCCACCCCTCGCGCACGGCGAACGTCAGCGGCGCAGGCCCGTCAACCAGCGCCTCATCGGCGGCACCGGTCGCGCTTTCGCGCAGGCCGAGCAGCACGCGGCCGACATTCACGCGGTAGAGGCCGGCCGGCAACGCGTACGTCAGCGGCAGCCGCAGCAGCCCCGATTCCGGCCGGCGCGCGAGTGATTCGCGCGGCACGTCGCCCAGCGCCCTGATCCGAGACCAGCGGCCGATCAACAGCGGCAGGTCATACCCATACCGCGCATCAAACGCGGCCAACGCCTCGGATGACGCATTCTTGCCGAGCACCACCTCGGCCGGCGATCCCCCCACGACGTGAAACAGCACAAAGGTCAGGACCAGCACGCCGAAGGTGGTCGGAATCATTTCCAGCAGTCGTTTAAAGATGTATCGCTTCAACGACGATCCCTTTTCCGCGCGGCCTTCGGAGCTTTCTTGGCCGCGACGCGCTTTTGTTGAAAGGCCATCACTCTTCGCCTGTCTTGTTTCTAATCGGCTGACCCCGTTCAGCGACCAGTGTGCGCACGGCAGGATGCGTCATACGGCGGTTGCACTCCAGCAGGGCCGGATACAGGTGCGGCTCGACGCCGCCGCTGCGCCGCTGGATCGCGCGTGTGACCGTCACCACCAGACGCCCGTCCTCCCGCGCCCCGGTCTGCACCGCGTAGTCCAGCGTGCCGAGCCCGCTGGGCAACGCCCACCGCATCGGCTCCGGCACGACCGGCAACCGTGTGAAGCCCTCCGGCAGCACGATCCGGCAGAGCAGTTCAGAATCGTCGTTCACCCCGATATACAGCGGCTGATCGCGCGTGTCGGCCCGCAATGGGAAGACCGCTCCCGCCACCTCCGGGATCAGCAGCGTCAACACGCCCTTCTCCACCGTGGCGTAGTCGCGCGCGGTCGCCGTGAAGGTCATGAAACCGGGATAAGCCTCGGTGTCAACGATCAGATCGGAAGCCGGTTCTGCCGATTTGGCCAGCGCACCGACACACTCCATATGATGGCGCCGGAAATCTTCGGGCAACATCTCGCGGTAGCGCTTGCGGAACGGCCCTGCCTGCGTACCGTAAAACCAGTTCGTGACCGTGATCCGCGCACATCCCTGGGCGTCCAGCTCAATCGTCCATGCGTCGCGGCGGCGGCTCTTCAAGTCAGGCGCGAGTTCGATCGTCTGCACGCGGCCTTTCAGCGTCAACGCCGGCGCACCGTCCAATCCCGAGGCGCCCAGCTCGTCATACTGATCACCTTCGTTGAGGATCAGGCGCCGGCCCTGACAGGTCACAGCCACCACCGGGTGATGATAGTAGCGCACCTGCGGCACGTCACGCGACGGCGCCGCGTACGGCGCATGGCGCGTCGTATCCTGGCTGGCCAGCAGGATCTCGGGATCGAATCCGACCGCATCCAGCATGGCGGCCAGCAACAGCGCCCGATCGGCGGGATGCCCGTATTGATCGGCCAGCGTGCGGTCGGGCGAGGAGAGCGACTCCAGCGGCAGATCGAGGAAAGATGGCCCGGCGGGCCGGATCGTGCGCAGCACCTCGTCGCGGATCGCCAGCAGGCGGGCGCGCGGCTCGCGGAGGCCCTTGACCAGCTCCTTCGCATGACGGCGCGCGGCACGATCATCCCTCCCCGCACGCTCCAGCGCACGCCGCAACCGGCGCGCGTGATCCTCCCAGTCGCCGAAAGAGACATAGACCGTGGGCTTGAAAAAGTGCCACGGCGGCAACAGTTCTTCCGAACGCATCGCGGGCTGCGCCGACGCCTGCCAAGCGAGGGTCATGTGCGTCTCGTTGGTCTCCGCCCGGAACGTCAACGCCTCCGCATGGAACGTTTGCGTGGCAGGCCGCAACGTCTTCGGGAAACGCAGCCGATACGTCTCGCTTTGCACCGGCTCGACGCCGCCGAAGCAGTGCGTGTGGCTGTAGAAGCAGGCGTTGGTCTGGGTGAAACGCGTGGTCACGGTAATGACACTGCCCGTCTCGACGCCGGGCAGATTCGCGACCAGCGTTTTGCCGGCGGGATAACGCGGCGCCGCCCCGGCCCAGGCCGCATCCATGACATTGATCTCGTGCGGGCTCAAACGGTGGACGGTGCCGTTCAGGTTCGAGACGGTCGCGGCGACCACCTCCACTGTCTGCCAGACCGGATTGAAAGTCATCTTCAGTTCGGAAGCATTCTTCTTGCCGGCATAGGTCAAGATCCGTTTCGACCACGTGCGCGTGGTCGTCCAGACGTGGGGCGTTTCGACCGTCGTGTCGGTCACGTCGCTCAGCACCTCCAGATCCGGCGCTGTCTGCGGGAACGCCTTGAAAAGCGGGCGCGCACGGCTGGCCGCTTCGATCTCCTGCAGAACGGCCTTCAACTCCAGATAGGCGGCCGGCGAGAACTCAGGCGTCTTCAGCAGATAGCGCAGCGTGCCGGTGAGGTCGGTGCCGCTGATCGACTGCGAAAGCTCAAACGTGACGCCGGCGCGGTCGATGCGCACGGGCTGCGGCAAGGCGTGCACGGCCCCCAGCCCCTCGGCGACATGCAGCGTCACACGCTCCTCGACACCGCAGGTGATCCCGGTTTCCAGCGGATAACGCCGCTCTTTCAGGCCGGTCTGGCCGATCACGAAATTGGCATAGCCGAGCGCCGTGCCCAGCCACGGCACCGTGACGAGATCAAGGCTGCTGCCGCGGACCGGGAAATCGCGCACGCGGCTCATGACGGTGACCGCCAGCGGCTGCTCGGTATCCTGCAGGTCTTCAGGTGTGATGGCGCAGGAGAGCACCTCGGCGCCCGCGAGCCGGCGTTTGAGCACGCCCTCAAAGAATTTGCGGCGCTGATCCGGTTTCTGCCGCACAAAGAAACTGCGGTAGGCATTGTCGTTGATGCCCTCCAGAACCAGACGCGAGGTCAACAGAAGCGAACCCGATGCATCCAGCGCGCCTTCGGTCTCGATGCGCGCCAGATTGTTTTCGGCGGGCTCGACATCCGACACGCGCAAGGTGTCGCCGTCAGGCTTGGCCACCAGATAGCTGCGGTTGCAGAGATAGGAGGGAAACAGGTCGCGCGTGTTTTCGTCGGTCGGATCCATCAGCAGATAACCTCCGCCGGGCCGGTCAACCGCCGTGATGGCGTGATTGAAGAAAGGAATCGGCACGTCCGGATCCATCCGCGCCCCGGCGTGGATCAGCACCGGATAGGCCGGGATGCCGGCCATGCGCAGCAGGGCCACCAGCAGGGCGGCCTTGTCGCGGCAGACGCCGTAGCGGTTGTTGAACGTCACCGACACCGGATGCGGCTCATAGCCGGGCGCGGTCTCTTCGGTGGTGAGCCCCATGTAGCGGATCTGCTGGGAAACAAATTTGAAGATGCGGCGGATTTTATCGTCGCGGGACACGGCGCCCTCGACCAGCCGGTCCACGGTCTCCCGCATCTCGGGCGTGGTCTTTGACAGGGCCGGTTCACAGAGGTTCCAATACCAGCGCGAGACGGTCTGCCAGTCCGGGATGGTGCTGAGGATCAGCCTCTGCACCTGCGTGTGCAGAGGCGGCATGTCAGGCTCCGGAAACATCTGCGGCACGTCACGCACCGTCCAGGCGTGCAAGACACGTCCATCCGGCTGACGGCTCTCGGCATATGCCACCGTGTTCGAGACCGGGGCGCGCAACACGCGGTGCCGGATCGGGAGTTCCGGCGGGGCGGAAACGGCGTACAGCAGATTGACGATCGGCGAGTCGTATTCGAAGACCGCATAGTCAGACCAAGTATCCGGCATACGCGCTTTGGAGGTGATCCGGCAGGTCACCAAGTGGCAGAGATCGCCGATTTCGAGGCCCGGCATTGAGAAGCTCAGAATCTTGTTGCTGGGATCATAGATGTTGGCCCCCATCTGGCCCGGTTCGGTCATCACGCGCGAATAGGCTTCCGGATCGATCGCGACCACGCGGCCGTCCGGCTTGATGATCTCGGCCCGGTGCACGAACGCCGTGCCGTAATTGAGGTTGAACATCAACTGGCAGGAGGAGGCGTCGCGCCGTCCCTTCTCGGTCAGGATTTTCGAATACTCGTCATCCCACAGCACCGATGTCCCGTCCCTTTCGTAGATTTCGAGCACATGATCATCCACCAGCACCCGGTCGGCATCGGGGAACCGTTCCGCCGTGACCTCGCGCGCGGCGGCCATGACCCGGTCGCGATCCAAGAGAAAATCAGCCGGCGGCGGCGTTAACCCGCACACAGTCCAAGCCACCCCCAGAAAGCATCCCATGGCCGGCGCCAACGTCCGATTCCACATCCACATCACCTTGCATTGCATAGTGATTCATTTAACCAAAAACACACCGTGGACTCCAGCGGCGTCTCGCACCCACGTCAGGGCCGGACGCATCCCCGAATTTAGCATCAAACACGCGCTCGCCTCGCCCCCCTCTGCCACTGCCCGATGACGCCCCGGCGGGAAAACCGCTGGACGTTCCGACGCTGAGAATTGTAAGCTGTACGCGATTGACTGGGTATGTGCGGTGACGTGCTCGTTTATGAGAGGTGTCATGAGATTTGTTCACAGTTGTCTTTTTTGTTTTGCCTTGTCTTCGGCTGTTGCCCAGACCGCGCCGGAACGCGCGGCCGCCCTGCCGGCGGAAGCCGAACGCCTCCAGTCGGCCTACCGGTCCGGGCTGACGGCGATCGCCAAGGACTACGACGCCTCGCTTCTGCCGCTTGCGGAAGATTATGTGGTGGAGCTGCGGCGTCTTTCGACGCGGTTGAAGGAGGCAAAAGATTCGGCCGGCATGGAAGCCGTGCGCAAAGAGGCCGGCCGTTTCATGCAGGCGCTTGGCGCCGAGCCGGACGCCTTTGAGACCGTGCCGGAACTCACCAAGGATGACATGGTGGCCGCCCCCGAGGCATTGCGTCTGATCCAGGAGGCGTACGCGGCGAAACGGACCGCCAACGATCTGGCACGCAACGAGAAAGTGGCCGCGCTCAGCGAAAAATATCTCGGCGGACTGGACATGCTCCAAGAACGCTACGCTTCTGAAGGCAAGGCTGCGGAGGCTGCGGCCGCCAAGAAAGAGGCGACGCGGCTGCGCGTGGCGATGCAACGCAAGGATTTTGCCACGCGTGCGCTGCAGGAAACCGGGCTCACCATTCGCCTCATGCCGCCCGTCCCGGATGTGGCCGCCATCAAGGAACGGCTCGATGCCGCACCGGCCGGTGGCCCACGCAATCTGACTGCGCTCTCGTTACATGAACTCTCTCCCGCCATCCAGGCTTTTCTGATGAAGCCGCTAGAATACGACAAGGAGTGGCCACCGGAAATCACCAAGTGGAGTTATGAAGGAACCGGTAATTACGCCCATGATTTCGCGCTCTACAAGCAGCCTGGGCAGCCCGACGAGTTGGGAATCTTCGCCTATCCCAAAACGTTGCGGGCCTACGTGCGCGGAACCATCAAGTACAGCACAATGAATTTCGACAACAAGGCGCTGAACTGGATGGGCAAGGCGATGTCATTCAAACTCAAAGACAGCCGTGATCTGGCCTGCAAGGTCGTATTCCGCACGAAACGGCCCGCGCTCAGCGAGACGACCGGTCCCGCCGCATGCGTCGCGGTCTACAGCATCGACGAGGGGAACCGTCTGATCGCCTCCATGTCCGTGCCGATGTTGAGTGAAGAAACGGCCCTTCGCATGGCCAAGCACTACTCCTACAACCGCATGAATATTGTTTGGGACGGCACCCAGCGCAAGCGTGGCTTCACCATCCCCGACCACCTGCCGATGCGGGTCGTGGCCGGCATTGTCGGCTTCGCGCCGGGCGAGCAAGTGGAGGCCACCATCGAGATCCTGCCCTGCGGCCCGCTCGGCGACATGTGGTGACACGCCCCCCTGAATCATTACACAGCCGCAATCTTTCCCGTTTTCCCTTTCCTAATCCCGCCCCTCGTGCTACCTTTCCGGTCGCGTATGGCGAGCAAGGGAATCAAAGTCTATTACAGAAACGCGCGGCGCCCGATCGAGTGGCTGCTCATCTGGCTGGGGAAGCGCATCATCCCGCCGCTTTCGCTCGGGGCGTTGCTGCGACTCTCGCGCTGGATCGGCGACGTCGCCTATCTGTTTGACTGCCGGGGCAAAGCGGTTGCCGTGGCCAACCTGCGTCTGATGTTCGGCGCGCGCATGACCCCCGCCCGTGAACGGGCGTTGGTGCGGCGCTCGTACCGTAACATGGCGCGCGTTCTGACCAATATTTTCTGGATGTCGCGCGAGACGCTTGCCCGCATTCGTGATCAAGCGACTTTTGCGCCCGCTGTCATCGACGCATTGCGTGCCCACCGTCCGGCCATCACGGTCAGCGCCCACTTCGGCAACTGGGAGATCCTCTCGCAGGCAGCGGTCGCCAACGGTATCCCGATGATGTCTGTCGCCAAGTTGATCGGATCACCCGAATTAACCAGCCGCTTGACCGCCCTGCGATCCACCATCGGGCAACAGATCGTGCCGGCCGAAGGGGCGTTGCGCCATCTGTTGTACGCGCTCAAGCACGGCACCAGCATCGGGCTGCTGATTGACCAGCACACGCACGTCTGGGAGGGCGGCGCGTGGATCGACCTGTTCGGCGTGCCGGCCGGTGTCTCGCTGGCCCCCGCCACCCTCTCGCGCAAGCTGGGTGTGCCGATCATCTTCGCCTGGTCGCGTCCGCTTAAGGACGGGCGCTACCGCATCGAACCGGGTGAGGTCTTTCTGCCTGACCCGACACTGGACGACCAAGCCCGCACGCAACAGATTGTCGCGGCCTTCGAGCACGTCATCCGTCGCCACCCCTCGCTCTGGTGCCTCAATTACCGGCGCTGGAAATATATCCTGCCCGATGACGACCGGTCGCGTTATCCCTTCTACGCGCGTCCGTCACGACGCGCGTAGCCAGGGGGATGGCCGGCGATTCACTCTTTTTCGCCGAAGAAGAAGTCATCCAAGTAGAACGCTACAGAACGCGTGGCGGTCGAACAGAACCCCAGCCACTCCATGGCCTCAAAGCCTTCGTGCGCCATGCGCAAGTCCGACACCGTCATCGGCGGCTGTCCGGCACGGACGACCGTGACGGACCAACGTCCCGTGTCGCCACCGCCGAGCGAGGCCGTCACCGTGACCCGCGCCCAAACATCAGTCGGCAGATCAGCGACCTTCATCTCACCTCCGCCGACCGTGCCGTCGGCACGCGTGACGCGCGTACGCGCCGTGATCGTACCGTTGCGGAAGATCAGGCACGGCCCGACACGGTAGTCGTTGCCGCCCGAAGCCGGATAGTCGCGCCACTCGGTGAAGAACTCAGCCCCCGGCCCCATCCGGACCGCAAAACGGTTTTCAACCACCGTATGGCTGAAGGCGCAGCCGAAGGTGAAATGCGGATTATACGCATGGGTCAACCCCTCCGCGTCCTGGACCTTGAGCGCCTGCTTGCCGGAAAAAGCCGCCTCGTCTGTCACCGTCACGCTGTCGCCTTTCTTTTCCACGTGTATCGTGACATTCGGGAACGACACCTTGAGCGGCAAGCCGTCAAAATCCTCGTCCAGCTTACGGATCACAAAACGCGGCGGCACAGGTGCGAATTGCAGCGGAGCCGGACGCAGACTCGCGGCCAGCCTCCGCCAGGCGCGCGATCCGTAAACACCGGCACGGCCGGCATCAAAGGGGCGGAAACCGGCCTTGACGGCAGGCGACCGCCACCGGAAGCGAAAATCTCCTTTGTCGGGATTCTTGAAACGCGGATCGGCGATCTGCGACTGCGTGTCCTGCCCGGCCGCACGCCAGGCATCCCATGTGCCGCCGTTGAAGGCGTGGCTCGCGATACCGGAAGGGTTCCAGTAGGTGTTGGCATTGACCACGACGTCGGTCACCGTCCCCTCCGCGCCGACATACCCCCGCCAAAATGCCGCCGTCGCATTGTCCCAGTAGATGATGTTGTTGGTGATGATGACCGTCGTGTGCGGTTCAATGCGCGACCGCTGAATCTGCCCGTCCATGCTGAAGGCCAGGATATTGTTGCGGAACACGTTTTCTTTACCGTAATGCTGGTGGATACATCCCGTTTTCACATGATGCACGAGGTTGTTTTCATAAACCATGCCGGCGCTTCCTTCATCCGTGTAAAGGCCCCAGCCGCCTCGCCCGGTATAGTCGTACGAGTAGACGTCGTGGATGTGGTTGTTCGAGATGGCACTGCCTTCAGAGAGTCCCAGCGTGTAGATTCCGCCCATGTCGCTCAGCACCCCTTGACCGATGTGATGGATGTGATTGAAGGCGATCGTGTTGCTGTGGGTCACGGTCTCGCGGTATCCCCATGTCCAGCCCATCGAAACCCCGGTGTAGAAAAAGTCGCCGATGTCGTTGTGCGTCACCTGCACCTCGCTGGCATGCCCGATCCAGACACCGGTCGCACCGGGAAAGACCCGTCCGCCAGCCTGCAAAATGTTGTTGTCGACGATGATTCGTCCTGTGAGCCGATCCGGCAGCTCCTCTTTACTCCACTTCGAGTCCCCCACCCGCACCGCGCCGCCGCCGATGTCAGTGACCCGGCAACGCGTCACCTCGCTCTCGCGGCACCCCTCGCGGAACCAGATCCCGTGCGTGCCACTATGCGAGAAGACACAATCGCGGAACGCGATCCGGCGCACGCCGTCCAGCTCGACCGCCGCCGGTTGCGACACGGCCGCCTGCGAGTCACCCTGGCCGTTCGCCGGCAGTGCGTACGCCGAGTAGGCGAAAGTCAGGCCCTCAAACGAGATGTCGGTGATCCACCGTCCGGCCAGCGCGTCGCCGCGCAGGCGCAGGAAAGCCGGCGTCACAGGCGCCACCGCCTCGACGCACTCCACCCGCTCCCCCGGCAACGGCAGATAGCTCAACACGCCCTCATGGTCGAGATACCACTCGCCGGGCTCATCCAGCGCCTCGGCAAAGTTCTCGAGCTGGTATCGCGGCAGGTAACTTTTCCAGTGAAAGTAAGGCCACGGCGTGCTGGCAGTCCCCACCACACGTCCACTGCCGACGTCCACCTCCTGCACGCGTGCCTGACTCACTTCCCAGGCATGAAACACGCGGAGCACGACATTCGAAAGTTCGGCTCGGCTCTTGCCGGCGAGCGGAGCGATGTCCGCACGATCGGCCATGAACGCCCGCCGCGAAAGGTTCGCGACCTGGCCCGTCAGCGGATCGACGCCATACGCCACCGGCGCCTGCATATAGTAGTAAAAACGGTTGGGCGACCGCGCCCGCACGGCGCGCCGGCCGTTGACATAGAGTTGCTCGAAACGCAGCGCGGGATCGAGCCGCACGCGCCACACGCCATCCGCACCGGCCTGGAAACGCGGCAGGCGCCGTCCACCGAAAAAGAACGGGCGCGCCCCGCGCACTGCCGCATAGCGAACCGGTGCATCGGCCTCGCCCGAATCCTGTGGTTCGAACGTGACCGGAGCCTCCAGCCCATATTCGCCGTCCGCAAACAAGACCTCATAGGCCTCTTTCCTTGCGCCGCGCGTGCGGTCTTCGCGGATACGGTCGCGCGCCCCTTGCAGCGTCGCGAGCGGGCGCGCGCGACTCCCCTCCCACCCATCCCTGCCCGTAGGCGACACATAGAGCGTCGCGCCCGGTGCCCATGCCGCACCCAACACCACCAGCATCGTTCCCGCACACACCCCTATCTTTTTCCCGAGTCCTGTCATCGTCACTCCCCTTTCCCCGCTTCACCTGTTCACAGCCTCCAGCAGCAACGTGAGCGCATGCTCTGTCGCCTGGAAACGGATCGCCCCGCGATCCCCCGAAAAGATCCTGTGTTCGGCCCGCACAGCGTCCGGCGCGGCCAGTCCGAAACAGACCAGTCCCACCGGTTTTTCCGGCGAACCGCCAGTCGGCCCGGCAATGCCGGTCACCGCGGCGGCGTAGTCCGCCTTCAGTCGCTGGCGCGCACCATCAGCCATCGCCGCGGCACACGCCTCACTCACCGCGCCGAACTGTTGCAGCACCCCTTGCGGCACGCCGAGCACCTCCATTTTGACGGTGTTGGCATAACTGACGATGCCGCCCAGAAAGGCCGCCGAGGAACCGGACACCGCCGTGATCCGCGCCGCGACCAGGCCGCCGGTGCACGATTCCGCCGTCGCCAGCGTCACGCCGCGCGCCACACACGCCTCCACCAACCGGTTCTCGAGATTCATGTCCGTCCCTTTCGCACACCCGCGGAAGTTTTAAACCGCTCAATTATTGTTGATCATATCGTGGATGTCGAGTCGCTTCATGCCCCGTGTGCGAGACGCGCAACTCCCCCAGATCCCCACCATCCCCCAACTCCCTTATGTTCCAGTTTGCCGGAGAACCCAGTTATGCTAAAATACGGCCATGAAAAAGTGGAATGCGGCCTCAATCAGGGCCTCGAAAGGCGTGAACCGGCTCGCCTGCCTGACGGCCTATGATACCGGCAGCGCGCGGTTGGCCGATGCCGCGGGAATCGCGTTACTTCTGGTCGGTGATTCGCTCGGCATGACGGTTTTGGGTTATGATTCGACGCTTCCTGTCACCATGACAGACATGCTCCACCACACGGCAGCGGTGGTGCGCGGAGCGAAGGATGCCATGGTCGTCGCGGACATGCCCTTTCTCTCATATCAGGTCAACCACGAGGAGGCGTTTCGCAACGCCGGCCGTTTCATCCAAGAGGCCGGTGCGGACGCCGTGAAAATCGAGGGCGGCGCCATCCGTGCCGAGCTGGTGCGGACCCTCACTGAAAACGGCATACCGGTCCTGGGGCACATCGGCCTCACCCCCCAGTCCATCAATGTGCTGGGCGGTTACAAGGTTCAGGGCAAGACGCGCGCGTCCTGCGACCGCTTGATCGACGATGCCCAGGCGCTGGCCGGGGCGGGCGCGTTCGCCATCGTGTTGGAGTGCACCCCGCCCGATATCGGCGCTGCCGTCACTGCGGCGATCCCGATCCCGGTCATCGGCGTGGGCGCAGGCCCGGCCTGCGACGGGCAAATGCTGGTGATGCACGACATGCTCGGCCTGACCGAGCGTCCGCCGAAATTCGCCAAACCCTACGCTGCCCTCGCCGCGACGATGCGCGACGCGTTTGCCGCGTATGCCGCCGAGGTCCAGTCCGGTTCTTTCCCGGCGCCAGAACACTGTTACGCCCCTGCCTCGTTCTGATAGGGTGTCCCATGCGTTCATCACGTGAAGACATCGTGATTACCGGCCTCTCGTGCCGGTTCGCCGAAGTGCCCAATCTGGCCGCTTTCTGGCGGAATGTCATGCAGCGGCGCTCGCTATTCACGCCGCTGGACAACCTCGCTGCCGGCGAGACGCCGCCCACGCCCCTCTTTGACCGCCCCTACCCGACGTCCGCCGCGCAGCTTGGCGACCTCTACGCGTGTAACCCGGCCGACCAGTATTTCCCGCGCGCGATCAACGCCGGCGAAAACCAGGATGTCTTCTTTACCGTCCAGCTTGCGATCGACGCGCTGCGTGACAGCGGCAGCACCATCAACAACCTGCCCACTGACCGCGTCTCCTTCCGTCTCGGATATGCGCCGCCCTTTAATGCCGCCTCGGTCAATTGGCTGCAGCACACCTTCTTCCTCGACCAGACGCTGGATATCGTCGCCAAATTTTTCCCGGTCGCAGGCCCCGAACAGCTCGCCGAGATCCGCCAGCAGCTGGCCGCCGCCTTGCCGGCCCCCAACCCGTATGCGTTTCTGTCGGCATTTGGCAGCGTCATCGCATCCTGGACAGCCCATCTGCTGGGGCTTGCCGGACCGGCCTTTGTGGTGGACGCCGGCACCGTCTCCGGCCATCAGGCCCTGCAGGGCGCGATGGACGACCTGCTTACGCGGCGGGCCGACATCGCCCTGGCCGGCGCCGTGCAGCCGCCGCTCAACCGGCCGGTACTGCTGGGCCTTGCCGGCACCCTCCCCTTCTCGCGCGGCAAGACGCTTCAACCCTTCGGTCGCGAGGCGGACGGCACGCTGCCCGGCGAGGGTGGTGCCATGTTTGTGCTCAAACGTTTGAAAGACGCGCTGCGCACCGGCGACCGCATCTACGCCATCATCCGCAGCACCGGGATCGCCGCGGCTTCGCTGGACCAGCACCAGCGCGTGCCGACGCCGGAGCGCCTGACCCGCGCGATCAGCCGCGCCATGCACGCCGCCGACGTCACGCCCGAGACCATCCATCTGCTTGAGGCGCACGGTTCCGGTGTGCCGCACTCAGACCAGACTGAAATCCAGGTCATGCAGGAAATTTATGGCGAACGCCGCACAGGCCAGCCGCTGGTCGGCGTCGGCTCGGTGAAAGGGAATATCGGTCACACGCTTTGGGCGTCCGGCGCCGCTGGCATCTTAAAAACCGCGCTGGCGCTCGCGCACCGCGTGTTGCCGCCGCACGTCCCCGTCGACAAGCCGAACGCGCGTATCCTCACGGCCAAGTCACCGATCTATCTGCTTTCCGATGCGCGCCCGTGGCTGCGCGGCAACAAGAAAAATCCGCGCCGCGCCTGCGTGTCGTCCATTGATTTCACCGGCACCTGTGCCGCCGCCATCCTTGAAGAGTACCCGGAGGAGGCATGACCGGCAACCTTCATCTCTTTGATCCGTTCGATTGCGAGTTGTGTCTCATCGGTGCGCCGGACGACAGTCGGCTGGCCGAAGAGGTGAAGCGGCTCATCCATTTTCTTGAACACGCGCAGGATGTCTCACTTCAGGACGTCGCCTACACTTGTGCCTGCTCCGCGCGCAGCATGCCGGCTGTGCTCGCGGTGGTGGCCGGCTCGGTCCCTGATCTGCGTGACCGCTTGGTGCAGGCTCATAAGAAACTGACCGAAAACGCCGGACGCATCCGAGACAAGAGCGGCTCCTACTTCTTCCGTGACCGTCTCTGTCCGCGCGGGCGTATTGCCTTCCTCTTCCCCGGCGCCGTCTCGTTCTATCCCGACATGCTGCGCGACCTTTGCCTGGTCTTCGAGGATTGCCGCAGCGCCTTCGACGAACTGGAGGAGGCGCTCCAGACGCGGGACACCGAAACCTTTTCCCCGTCCGATTACATCTTTCCGCCCGCCGCCTGTTACCGCAACGATGCTGGCGCCTTTTCGGCGCAGGCCTTTCCCGAATCTTTCATTGCCGTCCACGCCGCCAATACCGCGCTTTCCCGGCTGTTCGACCGCATGGGTGTAACCCCCGACGGCCTGGCCGGCTTCAGCGGCGGTGACTTTGCCGCGCTCGAGGTCGCAGGCGTCTACGGCGATCTTTCGCGCAGCAAACGGGTCGTCTTCGTGCGGGAGGGCTATCAGATGCTGAGCCGTCTGGTGGAACGCGAAGACCTGCCTGCCTGTGTCATGCTCTCGGTGATCGACGCCCCGCGCGAGATGCTGGACGCTCTGGCCGAGACCTATCCCGGCCGCCTGGCGCTCTCCTTTTTCCACAGCCCGCGCCAGCAGACCATCGCCCTCTCGCCCTCCATCCTGAAAGAGGTCACCGCAGAACTGCACAAGGCCGGCGTGAAGACCATGACGGTGCCGATCGACCGGCCTTTCAACACGCCCTGGTGCAGTAAAATCCTGCCGCCCATCAAGCAGTTCCTCTCGCACTGGGTGCGTCATGTGCCCAAGATCCCGATCTACTCCTGCGCGACCGCCCAACGTTTGCCGGCGCAGCCGCGCGCCATCCTGAGCCTCACCGCAGACCAGTGGACATCGCCGATTCTTTTTGACGACACGATCCGCCAGATGTACGCCGACGGATTCCGCGTCTTTATTGAGCTCGGTGCGCGCGGCAACATGACCAACGCCATCGACGAGACGCTCAAGAACCAGCCGCATCAGGCCGTGGCCGTCAACCGCATCCACCGCTCCGGTCTGATCCAGCTCCACCACGCGCTCGGCCTGCTGGCCGCGCAGGGCGTGCAGCTCGACCTCACGATGCTCCACCTTCACCGCCGCAGCCGCATGCTCGATTTCAATCGCCCGCTCTCGGTGGTCACGCGCACAGAGAATGATTTGCGCCTGACCGCCCGGCTGCCCTCGCTCACTCTGTTTGCCCCGACCGGCGAGTTCCTGACCGCCTCGCGCGCCACCCCCGAACAGGCGCGAAAGGCTATGCCGGTGATCACCGACAAGCGCAGCTTTGATTTCGGCGCCGACTTCCCGATGCTCGCCAATGCCACGATCCTCGAAGAGCAGCCCGGTGTCATGATGGAGATCGCCAAGGTCCTGACGCTGGAGGATTACCCCTTCCTGCGCGATTACGCGCTCGGCACCTCACAGCTCTCCTACGCCACCCCGACGCTCAGAGGGCTGACGCTGCTCTCCCTGATTTCCAGTCTGGAGATGATGTGCGAAGCCGCGCGCAAACTGGTGCCGCGCCGTCGTGTGGCACAGATCGACAATCTGCACGCCCAGCGCTGGGTGGGTTTCGAACGCGGATCCCTGCGCGTCATCCTGCGCGCCGAGCGTATCTCCTGGCCCGACGCCCACTTCACGGCCGTGCGCGTGCAACTTCGTGACGATTCACCCAACAGTGCTTTCACCTGGCCGATCGTCGAGGCGATCATCCTGTTGTCCGCCACCAGCCCCGCCAACCATCCGATCCAGCCGCCGCCGCTGGCGAACCCGCGCCCGGTCAACTGGTCAGGACACGATATTTATCCCGACCGCCTCTTCCACGGCGGGAGCCTGCGCATCGTTCGCCATGTGGATCTCTGGAGTGAGGAAGGCGTCGACTTTGAGGTCGAGGTGCCCGGCCGTGCCGATGCCGTGCGCTACACCAAGATCCCGCTTTTCTCCATCTGGCCGATGCTGCTGGATGGCATCGTTTCCGCCTTTTCCCTGTGGCGTTCGCACGAAAAATTTGCCGGAGCCATCTCCATGCCCTTCCGTGCTCGGCGCATCATTTTTTACGCCAACACCTTTACTGAAGGTGCCCGCCTGCGCGGTTACCTGCGCCTGATCTCCGTCACACCGCGTTCGCATGTGGCCGACATTCAGGTCTCCGACGGCAACGGCAACCTGCTCATCCACTTCCGCGGATGGGAAGAGCTGTGCGAACGCGTTCCGCCTGAGTACCACCAGTTTATCCTGCGCCCCTCCGAACAATACCTGACCCGTGAGTTACCCTTGGAGCTGCTAGGGAATCCCACCACGCCCGTGGCTGCTTCAGTCGCCACCGAGGTGCCGTTCAAGATTTTTGAAAACAATCAGGAACTTTGGCTCAAGACCCTCGCCCACGTACTGCTCGCGCCGGTCGAGCGCGAAGAGTGGATCGAGATGCAGGGTGCCACCAACCGCCGCGTCGAGTGGCTCTTCGGGCGCGCCGCCGCCAAGGAAGCCGTACGCCGCTTTTTGCTCAAATATCATCAGGCGCGTTGGACGGATGCCGACATCCCGATCTGGCCCGACGATTCCGGCAAGCCCCACCCGCTCGGCCCATGGCGCGAGCACACCGCAGCCAAGATCGACCTTTCGATCACCCACACCTCGAAGCTGATCATCGCCGCCGTCGCCGCCAATGCGCGTATCGGTATCGACATCGAGGCGCTCGGCCGTGCCCTCAGCGACGACTTTACCCGCGGCGTCTTCACGCATGAGGAACTGGAACTCGCCGCCCACACCGGCGAGGCCCCGACGGCGATCCTGCGCTTTTGGTGTGCCAAGGAGGCCATCTCCAAAGCGCTCGGCACCGGCATCCGTTACAGTCCGCAGGATCTGCGCATCACGGCGGTCGACGCGGTGACCGGTCAACTTCAGATCGAACTGCTTGGGCAGTGGCTGGAGCCCTTCAAACAGTTCAAGGGGCGCAAGAATACGATCCATACCGCACTCTTCGAAGGACACGCCGTCGCCTCCTGCCTGTTGCCCGCCTCCCTCTTTGAAACGTCGGAATAAAATTGCATGCGCCTGCTGCTCCACAACATCCAATACGGAACCGGACGACTACGCCGCTTCGCCTGGTTGGAGACTCTCGTGCGCAGCACACGCCACTTCCCCAACATCACGCGCTTCGTGCGGCACATGGATCCCGACATCATCGGGCTGGTTGAGGTGGATGCCGGTTCCTTCCGCACGCAGCGCAAAAACCAGGCGGAAGAGTTGGCCAACGACCTCGACTACTATCACTGCCACCGAGTGAAATATCCGGATGATGGCATCGGCCGCCGCGTGCCGATCCTCAACAAGCAGGCCAATGCCGTGCTCGCGCGCGAACCGATTTTGCGCACCGCCTTTCACGATTTCGAGACCGGTTTCAAAAGTTTGGCGATCGAAGTGGAATTAGAGAGCGTCACGGTCTTCCTCGTTCATCTTGCCCTGGGCATCCGCGCCCGGCAGCGCCAGCTCGGTGACCTGCACGATCTGATCCAGGGCTGTGTCAAGCCTCGCCTGGTGGCCGGTGATTTCAACACACTCTCGGGCGTCTGGGAGATGCGCATGTTCCTGCGCGCGACCGGCCTCAAGAGCGCCAACACGCGTCATGCCCCCACCTTCCCGAGCTGGGCGCCGTGCCGCGAACTGGATTTCATCTGTTACGACCCCTCCATCACCCCGGTCCGCTTCAAAATCCCCCGCGTGCGACTTTCCGACCATCTGCCGCTGATGTTCGACTTTGAGCCGCCCGACGCGCCCAAGTCTCCGCTTCCCGACGACGCGCACTGAAGGAACGTGAATCAAAATTTCAATCTAGCCAGGACTACAGGATTTGCAGGATGGCCTATCACAGGAAAAGAAACGTGAAACAGGCATGCGTCTTTCGGACTGTTTTCTCGTTCCTGTTGCTCGGCCACGCGGCAGGCTGCTGCTGGCATGCTGTCAAGCCCTTGCCCGACGGCCTGAGTCACCAGAGCGCATGGCTGCCCTGCGACGATGCGCGTTTCCTTTGCGATCTGACAGGACTGGACGCGAATGGCGTACGCCAAAGCGAGCAGCAGATCTTTGATGAAGTGTTCGCCATGATCAACCGCGCGGAACGGATTGTGGTGATCGACATGTTCCTGTTCAACGCCTTTCTGGGTACAGGGTCGGCCCATCACCGCCCGCTGTGCGGTGAACTGACCCAAGCGTTAATCCATCGCAAGCGTGCAGTGCCCGGATTGCGCGCCTTGGTCATTACCGACCCGGTGAACACGGTCTACGGCGGCCTGAAGGCCGCCCATGTGGAACGTCTCGAAACGGCCGGTGTCGACGTTGTTTTCACACGCCTCGAACGGCTGCGCGACAGCAACGTCGCCTGGTCCAGTCTGTGGCGCCTGCTGGCCCAGCCCTGGGGGAACAGTCCGCGCGGCGGATGGGTGTCCAACCCTTTCGGTGGCGAGCCTGTCACCGTTAGGAGCTGGCTCGCCCTGCTGAACTTTAAAGCCAACCACCGCAAGGTGGTGATCGCCGACGACGGTTCCGGCCTGCGTGCGCTTGTCACCTCCGCCAATCCGCATGACGGCAGCAGTGCGCACACGAATGTCGCGCTCGCCTTCGGCGGCCCCGCCGCGCGTGACCTGCTGAGAACCGAGGAGGCCGTACTCGCCTTCAGCGGCCCATCATCACAGTCACGGTCATCTATCGTCGGCAACGATCTGCAAGCCCCTTCGGCCGATGCATGCCGCACGCGCATCCAAATCCTGACCGAGGCGCAGATCGGCGCTGCGGCGGTGGCCATGATTGACGCCACACAGGCCGGAGACGCCTTGGATCTCGTGATGTTTTACCTGGCCGACCGGCCGATCATCCGCGCCTTGAAACGCGCGGCACGGCGCGGAGTGTCGCTGCACGTCTTGCTCGATCCGAACAAAGACGCCTTCGGGCGGACCAAGAACGGCATGCCCAACCGTCAGGTCGCGCGCGAACTGGCCGCTGCCGGTGTCCCTGTACGCTGGGCCGCCACGCACGGCGAGCAAATGCATGCCAAACTGCTGCTGATACGGCATGCCACGGGCACCGGGGAACTGCTGCTCGGGTCGGCGAACTTCACGCGGCGCAACGTGCGCGATTTCAACCTGGAAACCAACGTGCGGCTCAGCGGCATCCTCGATGCACCGGCCATCCAAGATGCCGCCGACTTCGCGGACCGCCTCTGGTCCAACGCTGACAACCGAGTTTTCTCGCTCGATTACGAGGCCTTTCGCGATGACTCCCGCCGTCGCGTCTGGCTTTACCGTCTCCAGGAAGCCACCGGCCTCTGCACCTGGTGATCCTCACGATCCGGGGTGCACGAACGGCTCGTTGCGCGCACACAGGGGGCACGCCGCCGGCACCCAAACTTCAGGGGCCATCTGCAGCAGCGAGAAGGTCGGGAAATCGAAACGCGCCTGACCGGCACTGCGGTCGACCAGCACCAGCACAGCCGCCACATCGGCTCCCGCAGCCTTAACGATATCAATCGTCTCCTGCACACGCCCACCACGCGTGATCACGTCTTCGGCCACCACATAGCGCTGTCCCGGACGCAGTGTGAACCGTCGCATCACCAGCTTTCCCTCCTGCTTCTCGGCAAACACACACTGCGTGTCCAACACGCGCGCCACTTCGTGACCCACTAAGATACCGCCCAACGCGGGCGAGATCACACCGTCGAGCACGCCGAAGTCCAATTCCGCTTTGCACCGCGTCACCAGCTCCTCGCACAACCGTCCCGCGATACGCGGATAACGCAACACGTTTGCGCATTGGAAAAAGCGGTTGCTGTGCAATCCGGAACGCAGTTCAAAATGCCCGTTCAACAGAGCCCCGGTCTCCTCAAGCTCCTTCAACACATCCGTATCGTTCATCGTCTTATCCTTTCTCATTTTCATTCATGATACGGCCATCGCGGAGCGGCACACATCGGCCCAAGCGTTGCGCGCATGTCTCGTCATGCGTCACCACGATCAGGGTTGTGTGCTCCTCCCGATTCAACGCCAACAGCATCGCCATCAACTCTGCGGCATTGCGCCGATCCAGCGCGCCGGTCGGCTCATCCGCCAACACCAGGCAGGGACGCATCACCAGCGCGCGCGCCACCGCAACGCGTTGACGCTCGCCTCCTGAAAGCTGCCCCGGAAAATGATCGCACCGGTCGGCCAAGCCCACGCGCTCCAGCAGATCGCGGGCACGGCCGGCGCACCTCTCTGCCGTATCCGAGCCCCAGGCCGGAACCAACACATTCCCCAGCGCCGTCAGTTGCGGCAACAGGTGATGCGACTGGAACACAAAGCCCACCTCGCGGTTGCGAAACTTGCATCGTTCGCGCTCGTCCAGACGGGCCAGATCCCTTCCGTTGACACGGACTTCGCCGCAGTCAGGCCGGTCAAGCGCGCCAATGAGCTGCAGCAGCGTGGTTTTCCCCGATCCCGAGGGCCCCGTCACAGCCACACACTCACCCGCTCTGACCAGCAGCGTAAGCCCCCGCAGCACTTCCACCGGCACGCCGCCTGGCATCGCAAAAGTCCGCACCACATTCGTGACCTGCACATCCGCGCCGTTCATCGCCCGACTCCCCTCACGCACACGACCGCCTGATCGGCCACACACACAACCGTTCCCTGCGCATTCACTTCTAATCCGTACACGTCATCACCCAGCGCTATACGCGCCGCCACGTTTTGTGGCGGGGTCAGAAGGCACAACTCGCCGCCACATAGCGCCAACAGGCATCCGTCCACAAACGCCAACTCGCTCACCTCGGATGTGCCGAGCCCCACACGTCCCGTAACTTGCATGCCATCGTCTGCCCATCGGCAAAACACAACCTCGCCCTCCGGTGTTCCAGTGGCGATCTCGCCGCCAAACGCCACCACTGGCGTCGCAAACGCCTCGCTCTCCGCGACGGCCGCACGGCCCACCACCTTCATCGCATCCGGATCGACCGCCACCAGATGCCCCCGGCGCGTGCCGCCGATCAAACGTCCGTCAGACAGGGCCAGCAGACCGCCCGCCATCTGATCTTCTGTCCCGATCTCGATCTTGCCACGCGCCGCTCCCGTAGCCGCATCAAACAGATACACGGCGCCGTCACAATTTCCGTACGCGATCCGTCCCTGCGCCACCACTGGTTCGCCATCGCACCGGTTGGTTGGTTCGCCACTCCAGATCAGTTCGCCGTCGCGTATCCGCAGGCAGAAAAGACGGCCGTCGGCCTGCGACACCAGCCACACGGCCGGCACACCACCGACAGTACCCGTGCGCGGCGCACGCAAAAACATCCCGCCGGTCATGCGGGACCACATCACGTCCCCGTCCGCATGGCGCACCGCGGTCACCCCACCCCCGCGCGCGGCCACGACAACTGTCCCATCAGAAACTGCGGCTGCCGCCTCAAACGCCTGATTGGAGCACGACGCGCGCCAGCGCACCGCACCGTCGGCATCCAGCGCCGTGACACCTCCCGCTTCATCAGCCACGATCCAGCCATCCCCCGCCGCACGGGGCGGCGTCGGACGGGCTGAGAACGGAACACGCCAACGCGCGACCGGCGACGCGCGTGGCGCATGTGCCGGTCGCGGTGCAGCGTCCTGGGCGCGGACGGCCCCGTTCGCAGGGTTACTCCCGCAACAGGTACTGCGATCAGGAGCAGGCGTCACGTTGGGCGACGGCGTCCAGAACGTGACCCACAGCGCACACGCGCAGGCGGCGGCGAAAACAAGCGGCAGAACGCGACGCATCCGCAACCACCGTTTCATGGGGCAAATCTCCACGTCAGGGACACCAGTCCGTGTGCCTCGCCGCGCGCCTTACCGCGCTGCAGGGCGCGTTCCAACGCAGCCGTCGCCTCATTGGGCGGCGTCAGCAACAGCACGTGCACGACCGATCCCGCGACGTCCGTTTCCACAAAAAACCGGCATTCGCCACTACGCACGGACAGCGGATCAGCCGGCGGCACGAACGAAAAATCCGCATTCCGCAAGCCGCTGCTCACGATCGCGACCACACCGGTTCGCGCCGCCGGCACAGGGCGGGCGAAAGGATCTTCAGGAAACGCGGCTGCTTCAATTTCCGGTCGTGGCTGAACCAACGGCTCGATTGTGGCGGGTTGCCAGACCCCAGGGAAACGGGCGCCTTGCTCAAGAAAGACCGGCGGCTTTTGCTCCTCACGCACGTCGAAAACACCCAGCTCGATATCGGCGAGGGCACCTGACGTTGCCCAAGAGGCGCGCATATTGTCCAGTGCCTGCGCGGCCTCCTCCGGGGCCAGCACGACATACGCCGCGCGCGGCTCGGAGGGCGGCACGGGGACTCGCGGTTCAAACAGGATGGCGTTGACCGGCAGATGTGACCACAGCAGGACAATGATCCCGAGCAACGCGAACGGCTGCCACCAGAAACGCAACGGCCGGCGCGCCGCACGCGCCCTGAAACGCTCCCGGTTTTGTTTATGCCGCGCCATGTACCCTCCCACACCGCAACCGGATCATTCCGGTTTTTCCGCCACATTGACCTGTTTCATGCCCGCCTCGCGCGCGATGTTCACAAAACGCACGACATCCCCGTGCGGCACACGCTTGTCCGCAAGCAGCAGCAATTCTCGACTGCGTCCCAGCGTCACCCGGTTTTTGAGCCGCTCGGACAGCATCGCCATCTGCTCCTCATCCTGCGACACATAGCGGTCGTCATCAAAAAAAATCAGTGTTTCCTCGCCGCCGGATGTGTCACCCGACACCACAATCATGAGCGCCGTCAGAGAACTCCGCGTCCCTTCGCGCAACGGTGCGCGCGGCAGATCAAACGCAATGCCCGGCACAACCGCCAACTGGCCATGCACCGCCATCAGCAACACCACGAGAATCACCGCATTCACCCACGGCACGGCGGCGAGCAAAGCCTGCGCCCACACGCCACCGAAGCGGTAGACGTTACGATGCTTACGGATCAGCCGACTCCAGCTCTCTCTGCGTTCGGAAATCATCATGGCATCATCCTCACAACATCGAGCGATCCTGCTTCGTGAAGTAGGCCACGATTTCGGAGGCGCACGCCTCCATGTCCAGGACAATCCGTTCGATGCGCACGATCAGCATCATGTACATCACATGGCAAGGCACAGCCACCAGCAGGCCCGCGACCGTCGCCACCAGCGCCTGCATCAGCCCCGCCGTCAGATCCGTGCTCTGCACGACCGGCACCTGTTCATTCAAGGTCTGCACAATGCGGATCACCCCCAGCAACGTCCCCAGCAATCCCAGCAACGGGGCAATCTGACACGTGATGGCCAGCGAGGCCAGACGCCGTTCCAAGCGTGAGATTTCGGCACGCCCGGTGTTGTCCACGGCCTCACGCAATGCCTCGTGAGAACCCTGCCGGTGCCGGATCGCGGTCAGTGTCACGGCCGCCACCGGGCCGGGCGTCTCCTCGCAGATCATCATGGCCTCATCGACATGACCGTTCTCCAAAACGTTGCACACGCCCTTGAGAAAATCGTTGTAGTCGATCTGCGCCCGCCGCAAGTGCAGCAACCGCTCGAAAAAAACGACAATCGCCGCCAGTCCGAGAGCGACGATCAGCCAAAAGACCGGCCCGCCCTGTTGCATCATACTCATGTGTCCCCCGACTTTTTGCCGCGTAGCCGTTCGATACGCTGGCGCGCTTCATCCGCGCCCGGCACGCCAGACTGCGCCACCCGCTGCAGCACACGAACCGCTTGAGCGGATTGGCCCTTCTGCTCGTAGAGTTCAGCGACCGTGAAACCGGCGCGCACGAAAAGGCCGGTGCTGTGCTCATCAAACCAGGTTCCGCGCGCGCGTTCGCTCAAAAACCGAACGATCACCTCGCCGTAATACTGATCAATCGCTTCGTCGATCTGTTTCAGTTTTTCGAGACATCGCCCCGCTTTGAATTGGAGTTGCAGCGTCAGAGAGGGCGTCAGCGTATTCTGTGCCAGCATTTGTCGATAGGCCGAGAGTGCCTCGCGGTAACGCGCGCTGTTTCCGGCCCCCATGGCAAACAGTCCGTCCCCTTTGCGCAACAGCGCCAAGCGCACCCACTCGCTCGTCCCTGACTGACTGATGACCTGATCAAGCAACAGCACCGCCTCATCGTAGCGCGCCAGCTCCATCAGGGCATCCGCCTGCACCAGCAGTGCCTCCGGCAGACGCACGCTTTGCGGATGTGTGCGCACCATGCGCGTGACCAGCTCGATCGTTCCGGTAAAATCATTCGCGGCAAACGCCGCGCGCGCGGCCCACATCAGCGCGGCATCCGCCCAGCGGTGAGTCGGCCAGCGCTCCGAATAATCGAGAAAGAAGCGTCGCGCCTCCGCATAGCGCCCACGGTTGAAATCAAATTTTCCAAGCCACAACGTCATGTCTGACAGTCGCGGCGACTCGGGAAAATCGAGCAAGAATGCGGCGGCAGCGGCCCGGGCCTCCTGATCGCGCCCGAGCCCGTACAGACAGAGCGTCATCATGAAACGCGCCTCGTCGCGCCGCTCCGGCGCGTTTTCAGTGACTGCGGCGAAATCTTGCATCGCCGACTCGAAACGGTAGGCGCGGTAGTGCGCTTTGCCGCGCCCCATCCACGCATCCGCACGCACGGGAAGCTGCGTGTACGCGTCCAGCACCGACTTGTAGGTGCGCACCGCATCATCGGTGTCTCCCGCTTCCGTCTGCATCGCGGCCAGACTGAGCAGGGCTTTGGGCGCCACCTCGCGGTCAGGATACATATCCGCCACCTGCCGGTACCTCGCCCGCGCCTCACTGTTCAGTCCTGCACGTCGCAGGCAGTCGGCACTCTGGTACAGCGCCTGATCGGCCAGTGTGGACTGAGGAAAATCACGCGCCAGCGTCGCATAGACGCGCGCCGCCTCCTCATAGCGTCCCGCGGCCAAGAGGGCATCCCCCTGCTTGAAGAGACACTCCGCCTGCACACCCGGATCATCGGTCAGCGACGCGGCCCGCTGGAACGCGCCACCAGCCTCGGTGTAGCGGCCGAGCTGCATCAACGCCCAACCGCGCCCCTGCAACACATCGGTATCCCGTGACGATGTAGGGTAGGTCTCCAGAAAGATGCGGTATTCCGTGGCAGCCCGCTCAGGCCGCTTGGCCTGCAAGAGCGCGTCGGCCAACTTGAGATGCGCGCGCATCGAGGCCGGATGATCGGGGAACTCACGCACCAGCGCTTTCACCAGTCCTTCGCCCTCATCGATCGTGGCGTCCGACCCGCACAGCAGATCGCCTAACCGGAAACCGGCCAAACGCCGCGTTTCCGGAGACTTGGCCCGATCATAGGCGGAGCGGGCATACGCCACCGATTCGTTGGTCTTACCACCCGCCCAGGTAAAGACGCTCATCTCAACCAAAGCCTGCACGCGCGCCGCTTCCGTCGCCCGCTCATTCATGGCGAGCTGATTGAGGAGCATCGTCGCTTCAGCGCTACGCCCCTGGCGCATCAGAATCCGCCCCCGCAACAACGCACCGTCATCAACGGCGTGACCGGCCGCGCCCAGTTCCGCCTGCATCTTGAGCACTTCCAGCGCCGCATCCGCGCGTCCGGCCTGATCCAGTGCGCCGGCCCACTCCAGCGCATTCTCCGCGCGTGTCTGCACGTTCGTGGAGGCGCGATCAACCTCGGCAAAAAGGCCAAGGGCCCCGGCCAGATCCCCCGCCTCGCGACGCGCACGCGCCGCTGTGCGCCGCAGGGCGTCCGCATAGGGTGATCCCGTACTCACCGCAGCTTCTGCCGTGCGCGCCGCTTCAAGCGGCCGACCGGTATGCAAGAGTGCTGTGGACTGCCAGTAGGCCCAGGCGCCATCGGTCAACGCCTGTCTCATCGAGGCATCCGCCCGTTCCAGACGCTCAAGGATCTCGGCGTAGCGGCCTTGTCCCCGCAAAGACTCCAGCAAAACCAACAGAGCCTGATCGGAAGACTCCCCCGCCGCCAACGCCTTCTCGGCATGCGCCTGCGCAAGCGGGTAGAGCCGGTCGTGCAAGGCCGCGCGCGCCGTGGTCAGCTCATCAGCCACAACCGCACAGCACAAAAACGAGCCGAACAAACCGAAAACCAAGCGTCTCATGCATGAACTCCGGACGACCGCGGCGGCACCTTCGCCGCCCGACCGTCAACACGGCGTGCATTTTGCCATGTTCCCGGCCCCCGGTCGATACCAAAGCCGCATTTCAAGGCGGAATTAGGATTGAGGAGTTAGGATTTTCTTCACTTCAAACGGCAACCATGCCTAAATCCAAAACCCTAATGTCCTGCTTATGCCGACACTTCAGGCTTGCCCGGCACCGCGGCCTTGAACTCCGGCACCATCGGCACGTCGCCCTTCTCAAAATCGGCTGCCGTCACCGGATGGTTCATGGCGTAGAAGGGAGAATCCTTGTTCTCCAGCAGATCGCTCATGCGCACCATCTGCCCGGTGTAGGCCGCCAGCGTCCCCAGAATGCCTGACGCCGTCGCCATCGCCACCTGCTCGCCCTCATGCAACAGATTGCCGCTCAGCAGGCCCGTCAAGAAGTCGGCGTGTTCCATCACGTACATGTTGTTGTCGCGCCCCTCCACGGCCTTTTCGTCGAACGGGAACGGTACGCTGGTGCCGTCGGGCCTCAAGATCTTGCTGCCCAACACGTCGATCTGACCGTTCGTGCCGGTCAGCATCGCGCAGCAGCGGTCAAAACAGCCGTTGATCTGGCGCGCCACCGCGTGGACATGCAGGCCGTTGCCGTAATCATAGTCGATGCCGAAGCAATCGTAGGTGTTGCCGGTCGAACGCTGATGACGCGCGCCGATACCCATCGCCTGTTTGGGCAGCCGTCCGATGAACCAGTTGGCCAGGTCGATCTCGTGCACCGCCTGTTCCGTCAGATGGTCGGCTGACATCTCGCGGAAGTGGTACCAGTTGTTGGCCATGTACGAAGCGTTCGTGTCTTCCGGACGGCGCTTGCGCAGGTAATTGGCCGGGCTCATCGCACCGTGGCAGCGGTAGACCACGCCACTGCGGATCTCGCCGATCACGCCGTCGCGCACCGGGCCGATCATGCGCAGGGCACGATTGTTGTGGCGGTGACACGTACCTGACAGGATGGATAGTTTAGCCGCCTTGGCAGACTCGACCACCTGCAGGAAGTGGCGCAGGCCCGCCGGATCGGTCGCGATCGGCTTTTCCGCGAAGATGTGCTTGCCCGCCTTGACGCACGCCTCAGCATGCCGCGCACGAAAGATCGGCGGCGCGCACAACAGCACGATCTCCGCGTCCGTCTCCATCAGCTTCAAATAGCCATCCGCGCCGCTGAAAGCGAACTTTTCATCGCACCCGTTAGCCCGACACGCCGCCATTGCCTTCTCTTTGAAAAAGTCGGCCGCACCGACCATGACCGCCTTGTGGCCCAGCCGCGTGGCTGCGGCCTGGATTTCACGGGCCGCGCCGGAACCACGTCCGCCACACCCGACCAGCGCAAACTTAAACACGCGTTGCCCCTGGCCCAACGTGATGGAAGGGGCGGCCGCCAACGCCGCGCCAAAGGCGGTCGTCCGTTTGATGAAAGTCCGACGATTCTGCATCTCTTTCTCCTGTTTGTCCGATTCCTACGCTGTACAGCTTAACAATTTGGTCAGAATGACACGATTATGACTGTTTTCCCCAATCCTGTGAATCCTGTCAAAAAAAACATGTTGCCGGTTGCCGGACGACTAGGCGCCTTGCCCCGCAAAGAACCGGTCCATCAGCGCACTGTGCTCGGCATCCGTATATCCGCCGCTCTCGATCGTGACCCAACCGTTGTAACCGATCTCATCGATCACTTGACGTACCGACACCCAGTCCACATCGCCTTTGCCGATCGGCACAAAGTCGCCGTCGTTTTTCTTCTCTCGGTCGATCTTGAAGTCCTTGATGTGGAGCCTGACAATCAGCGGGCCCATGGCTCTCAGCCACTGCTCCGTGGGCGCGTATTTGACGTGGTTGCCGAGATCCAGGTACGCGCGCACCCGGTCATGTTTGAAAAGACGCACAAAGGCCGTGGCGAAATCCGGCATGACCCACAGATGGTTCCACACGTTCTCAAGTCCGATCGTGACGCGGTTCTCAACCGCAACCGGAATCAGCTCTTCGATGGCCGCGCGCGCCAGTTCGGTCGAACGGTTATGCGCCGCGATATACTCGGCGAAGGGCGCATTGTCGCCGTCCACGACCGACTCGATCCGGCATGTCGCCGGATCATACTTGATCCTGAATTGCGTCGGCTTCGGCATCGTCCCGCCCATGCGGAGACACGGCACAAGCAACATGGCATCCGCGCCGTACGCAGCCGTCAGGCGAATCAAGCGTTTGACCTCTTCGATCGACTTGCGGCGCGTCTCTGCGTCCGCATTGCCGAGGTCGGCCCAGCCGCCCATGAAGGAGTGGATTTTGACGCCATGCTTCTCCGCCACGGCGCGCCCCGCCACCGCGTCGTCGAGCGAGACATCCTTTTTCATCAGCTCCACGCCCGGAAATCCCGCCTTGGCGATCCGTTCACAGGTCGCGTCATCGGCCACATTGGCAATCAACGCCTTCTGCAGCCGCGTCTTAAATTTCATCGTCCCGGCAGTCCATCCCCACGTTGGCACACCCGCCACCACGCCGGCCCCTGCCACTCCCCGCATAAAGTCGCGTCTGGTCATACCGATCCCCTTCTTGATTGGCCATCACATGCCATCGATCTGAACCCCATCCAAACCTATGGCCTGGAGTGTAGAGGTTTAGGTGCGGGATGTCAACAAGGGCGACACAAGGGCGCGGCGGGGCGCATCCCAGAGGCGCAGCCGCGGGGATGCGCTTCAACTCTGTTGAAGCCGCGCCCAAAGGAGGATTCAGGATATCGCTTTAACGCCTAATTCCCCCTTGGGTACGGACGACATTTTTCTGATGGCGGTGCCTTGTCGAACCCGATACAATACGGGCAAACGGTGGGAGGCGCGTGCGCGTGACGGTCGACGTCAGACACTCACGACATGACGCCTCGGCCCTTTCAACCATGACACGGAGATACCAAGAGATCGCGCCTGGCGCCCTACTGGTCGGTTTGCTGGGGGTTCTGCTCGGTGCCGGCGGTTTCACGCTGCGCGAGGGTGAAGCCTTTGCGTATTTGAGTGACGAATCCAAGATCTGCGCCAACTGCCACATCATGCGTGACCACTATGACGGTTGGCAGAAGGCCAGCCATCATGCCGCCGCCACCTGCAACGATTGTCATGTGCCCAAGGGCCTCGTCCCCAAATACTGGACCAAGGCCGAAAACGGCTACCATCACTCGAAGGCGTTCACCCTGCAGAATTTTCACGAGCCGATTCTCGCCCAACCGAAAAGCCAGCGTATCGTGCAGAATAACTGCATCCGCTGCCATGGCGACCTCGTGGAACAGATGCTTGCCAAACCACGCCCGGCGGACGAGCCGTTCCGCTGCGCGCGCTGTCATGACCGCGTGGGCCACGGCCCCACGCGCTAACCCTGATGAGGAGAACTCATGTCTGATCCTGTCAAACCCGCGTCCGCCGCCCGGATCCGCGCCCCTTATGTGATCACGTTCGTCGTTGCCGCCGGTCTGACTGTCGGCGTACTCGCACTCTGGCGCAACATCATGACACGCAAGGCCGAAGCCCTGCAGCATGTCTTTCAGATCGTCGAGCTCGACGAAAACACGGCCGATCCCGCCGAATGGGGCAAGAACTATCCGCGCCAGTACGACAGCTACCGGCGCACGGTGGATACGGCCCGCACCCGACACGGCGGCAGCGAAGCTTTCCAGAAACTCGATGCCGACCCGTTGTGGCGCGTGCTCTTCAAGGGCTACGCCTTCGCCGTGGACTATCGCGAGGAGCGCGGACACGCCTACATGCTGCAGGATCAGGAGGAGACCGTGCGCGTCAAGAACTTCCCGCAGCCCGGAGCCTGCCTGCACTGCCACTGTTCAATTATCCCGGCCTACCGCGCCATGGGCCGCAAGGCCGGCGTGCCGGACAGCAATCCGCAGGAACAGGTCATGCGCGGCTTTGCGGCCGTGTGCGCCATGCCCTACGCCGAGGCCCGTGCCCTTACGGACGACCAGGGCCAGCAGCTCATTCAACATCCGGTCGCCTGTATCGACTGTCACGCCCCGGAAACCATGGGCCTGCGCGTCACCCGGCCCGGACTGCTCAACGGCCTGCGCGAACTGGCCAAAGCCGACGGCACCCCGCTGCCGCACCTGCCGAGCATCATGCGCTGGCGCGCCAGCAAACGGGTGCGCGACTACGATGTCAATCTTGATGCTTCGCGCCAGGAGTTGCGCACGCTGGTCTGCGCCCAATGCCATGTGGAGTACTACTTTAAAAAGCCCGACCAGCACCTCACCTATCCCTGGCACAACGGCCTGCGCGTCGAACAGATCGAGGCCTACTATGACGACGTGGGCCATGTCGATTGGAAGCACGCCGACAGCGGCAGCCCGATGCTGAAGGCGCAACACCCCGAGTTCGAGCTGTGGAGCCAGGGCATTCACGCGCGCAGTGGCGTCTCCTGTGCCGACTGCCACATGCCCTACATGCGCGAGGGGGCGGTCAAGGTCAGCAGCCACCATGTGCGCAGTCCGTTGCTCGACCCCGCGCGCGCCTGCCAGACCTGCCACCGCCACCCTGAGCAGGAGCTCGTCGCACGCGTGGAAGCGATTCAGGACCGCACGCAGGCACTCATGCTACGAGCCGAAGAGATCACCGTGGAACTGATCCGGGAGATCGGGGCCGCACAGCAGGCCGGTGCCGCATCAGCCAGTCTCGAAACGGCCCGCGCCCTGCACCGCCGTGCGCAATGGCGGCTGGACTTCATCGCCGCGGAAAATTCGATGGGCTTCCACGCCGCCCAAGAGTCCGCACGCATTCTGGCGGAAGCGATCGACTTCGCGCACCGCGGCCGCCTCGCCCTGCACGCGGCACCCAACGGCAAGTAAGGCACAACTACAACAGCACGCGGCGGGCATTGGCCCCGGTAAGATCCGAAATCGCCTCAGGCGTGGTGTTACGCAGGCGAGCAATCTCTTCCAGCACGCGGCGCAGATTTGCCGGCTGATTCAGCGGTTTGCCGTTCGCGCCCGTCGCAGCGGGCACACCGCCTTCCGGAAAAAGGTCCGGCGTGTCGGTCTCGATCAGCATCTGGCTGTCGGGGATATCACGCGCCGCAGCCCTCACTTTGGTGGCATTAGGATTGCAGACTGATCCGGCAAACGATACATAGGCGCCCAGATTCAGGAACTGTTTCAAGATTTCGGCTGATCCGCTGAAACCGTGCACGACGACGCCGGGCAGCCGACGCGCAAAAGGCTTAAGCCGCTCCGTCAAACGGCCCCAGACGCGCGCCCCGTGCAGGATCACCGGACGGCGCAGGCGTTCCGCGATGCCGAGCTGGCGCAGGAACACCTCGTCCTGGAGATCTGCGGGCACGTTGTCGCGCAGGCCGTCCAGCCCGATCTCCCCCACCGCGGCCACCGGATGCGCATCGAGCAACGCGGTGAGACGCTCGGGCCAGTCACCAGGCAGCCCCTGCACGTACCAGGGATGGACACCGAAAGCCGGCACCAGCACAAACGGCAGACGCGCATTAGCGAGCACAGCCACGGCCTCCCAGTCGTCTGGCATGGTTGCACAACAACAGACACCTGTGACCCCAGCACCCACCGCATCGTCGATCACCCGGGCCAGGACGCCCGAGAGCGATGGACTCTGCAGATGGGCATGCGCGTCAAACACGGATGCAGCGCCTCACGACACCTTGGCGGCGGCCTTCACATACTGCATGCGCTCGAAACCTTTGCCGTCGCGCAGGTTGGTTTCACGCAGCTTGCCACGGAATGCCGACAAGTCGGCATAACCTTTGCGATCCATCCAAGCCGAAAGGCCAGCCAAAATTTCCTGAATCACCTTCAGGTCATGCCGCACATGCAGCACGGAACAGATGTAGCCGATGTCCGCGCCGACCAGCAGCGCCTTGGCCAGATCCTCGCCGGAATGGATTCCGCCGCTGATCGCCAGACTGCCGCGCACCCAGTCGCGGATCACGGCCGTCCATCGCAACTGCGAGTGCAACAACACACTCGGCGACGAAAAATTGGGGGCGTAAAAAATCGATTCCGTCTCCACATTGACATGCGTTTGAAGGAACCGGTTGAACAGCACCATGCCGCGCACGCCCGCCGCATCCAGCCTGCGCGCGAATGCGAGCAGAGAGGTGTAGTGGCTACTCAGCTTGACCGTGACCGGCAGTTTGACCTCGTCAACAACCGCCTTGATCACTGCCAGACGGCGCGCCTCAACCGCAGCGGCAGTCTCATCTGGATCGACCGGCATGTGATAGAGGTTCAGTTCGATCGCGTCAGCACCGGCGCGCTCCAGCTTCTTGGCATAGGAAACCCAGTTCGCCGCCTTCACGCAGTTGATGCTGGCGATGATCGGGATCTTAATGGCCGCGCGCATCGCCCTGAGCTTGTCCACATACTTCTCCGGCCCGAGCTGCCCCGGCAGGTCGGCGCGCAGATACTCCAGAGCGGCCATGCTGGTGTCGCCTTCCAGCGACTCGACCATCTCGGCCACATCCGCATTGATCTGCTCTTCGAAGATCGAGCGCATGACGACCGCCGCAGCCCCGGCCGCCTCCAAGCGCACGACCGACGCCACGCTGTCCGTCAGCGGATTGGAGCTGACCACCAACGGGTTCTTCAGCTCGAGACCGAGATACGAAGCCTTGAGATTCGCCATACCACTCCCCTATTTCGACACGATCTGGCCGGCCCGCGCCAGCATGCGCGCCTCGACACTCTGAATTTCGGCGAACCCCTGAGAGCTGACCGGGTTGAGCCCGTCGCTCGCCTCCATCGACGAGTCAGCCTCGTTGTAGATCGACGCCCTGCAATCGGTCAGCGAGTTGAAAAAGATATTGCCCTTGTACAGCCCGACCGACACCGTGCCGGACGCATGTTTGGCGAACGTCCCAATGGCCGCGCGCGCCGCCTGGGTGGCGGGGTCAAAGTAACGGCCGTCGTAAATCTGATCGGCGACCAGCTTCGAGAGCTGCCCGAACAGCAGACCGGCACGGCGGTCAAGCGTGGCCTGATACACATAGCGCAGGCAAGCGGCCAGCACCTCCATGCCGGGGGCCTCGTACACGCCGCGGCTCTTGGTGCCGATGATGCGGTTTTCGAGCGCGTGCTTCATGCCGATACCGTTGCGTCCGCCAATCTCGTTGGCGAGCCGCATCGCCTCCAGCGGCGACACATCCTGACCGTTGATCTGCACGGCGCGGCCTTTATTGAAGCGCACCGTCACGTTCTCGACCTTGTTCGGCGCTTTCTGCGGCCAGACGCCCATCGTCGGCTCGACGATCAGCATCGACGTCTCCAGGCTCTCCAGATCCTCGGCCTCGTGCGACAGACCGGCCAGGTTGGCGTCGGTGGAGTACTTTTTCTTGGCGCCGACAAAGGCCTTGATGCCGAACTGCGCCAGATACTCGACCATCTGCGTGCGGCCCGGGAATTTCTTCAGCAGGCCGGCGTCGCGCCACGGCGAATAGACCTGCATGTTCGGCGCCAGCACATTGGTGTAGCGCTCGAAACGCATCTGATCGTTGCCACGGCCGGTCGCGCCATGCACCAGCACCGTGCACCCGCGCTTTTTCATCTCCGGGATCAGGCCGCGCACCGTGACGGCGCGCGCGATGCCGGTCGAGTTCCAATAACCGCCGTCATACATCGCCTGCGCCTCGATCACCTGGAAGCAGGCCTCAGCCATCGGCTCCTTCAGGTCCACAATCACCGTATCGACCCCGCACGGTGCCATGCGCGTCTTGATATCCGCGATGTCCTTCTCGTCCGGCTGCGCCAGGTCGGCGGAGAATGCGACCACCTTCACCCCTGCCTCCACCATCACCTTGGCGATGGTACGGCTATCCAAGCCGCCCGACACGCACGCGCCCACCGTTTTGCCTTTGAGATCCGATAACGTCAAAGCCATTTGTTAAGCCTCCTCTTCATGGAAAATGGTGCGCACAGCGTACCCTGTCCGAACGCCGAAATCAACCTAAACCCTTTGCCATTGAACGTACAGCCCCGCCCTGTTATAGTGTGCCCTGTTTTGGGCCCATAGCTCAGTCGGTCAGAGCGGAGGACTCATAATCCTTTGGTCGCAGGTTCGAGCCCTGCTGGGCCCACCATGAAACCATTTTTTCGGGGCACACTGCCAGATTCACACGGGCGTCTGGCTGTCCCCACCTCAGCGGACGCTCATCATGAGGCCGGACTTCGTCACCTTGAGCCAGAGGCCCGTGTCATCTTTCATCACCTGCACGTTCATGCCGACGACATTCACGCTGGAGGTCTCCACGCCGTTCAGCGTCACCGTCCAGTTGGCGAGTTTCTCGCCGCCCGAGGTGAAGCGCGCGAGGGCGTAGCTGCCGGGAACCGGCTTCGCGTCGGGTGTCGTCGGGAACGTGACGTCGACCGTGCCGGCATCCGGCGCGGTGTCAAGCACGCCCGAACCGATGCAGCCGGCCGTCTGATAGAGACTGCTCGCACCTTGAGTGAGATCGACCGGGATCGTGTAGGTCTTGGCGTCCGTGTCCGTCAGTTGCACCAGGCCTGCGAAGCCCGAGAGGCGCGCGGGAAGCATGTGGAGGTCGGTCGCCTTCACGGTCGCCGTGCTGGCGCAGGTGTTCGTGACGTCGAGCGTCGCGGGGTTGATGCCGCCCGACTGGTAGGTGTAGTCGACCTGCGTGGATCCGGACATCGTGCCGATGGTGAGACAGACGTTCGTCGAGGCGTAAACGGTGCCGCTTGAGAAGTTGTCCACGACGAGGAAGAAGGGGCCCACGCCCTTGCGGCTGTTGCTGAAATACGATTGGCGGAGATCGAACTCCCCCGCATGCGTCACGGCATGGATGCCGTTCTGGAGATTGCCAACATGCACCGTGTTCGACCCCCAGACGAACAGGTGCCCGCCCGTGCGCCAACGCCGGTTGTTTGGATCCGTTTTGCTCAGGGCGTTGCCATTGAGCGTCGCGATGTAGAGCTCGTGGTCGGCGGGCGTCCCGACATTATCCTTGCCGAAGATGATACCGCTCGCGCACCAGGAGGCGTTGGTCTCATACGTACCCCCGCGCAGCTCGGCAGCGTCACCGTCTGTAGCCGCGCCGTCACCGTCAGAGTGTCGAACCACACCACCGAACCGTTCTGGAAGCCATTGTTCGAGAAGTCGAAAGCAAAGCCGCCGGTGAAGCGACTCTGCTTACCGTAGTTGTTGGAATAATAGGTGCCCGTGCCGGTGATCGCACCGGTGAAGACCGGATAGGCGAAGGAAATGCCGTCACCAAACACGCGGAAGGTTCCGCCATTCATCCTGATATCGGCGCCGCATTTATAATTGTCGGCCTCGCTGAGGGTGGGCGCCGACGTGATCCACCAGAGCCCCGTGTAGGACGTCCAAGTGCCCGGCTGATAGCGGAAGCTCGCGCCGCTGTTGATTCCTATCGGTGTGTTGTCGGCAAACGCCAGGGGCGAATGGAGCATCAGATACGTGAGCTGGGAGAAATCGACCTCGCTGAAGGCGTTGGCGGGAACCGTGTCCAGGAGGATGTACCCCTTGAGACGCAGCTTCGCGCCGACGGGGAAGGCATATTCGTCCCATACCGGCCGCTCGCCTTTCATGTAGTGATACGAGCTCCCGGACGACATGTACCCCACCGCGACACCGACTCTGCCATCGGTGTCGCCGAACTCATACCACCCGTCGGCGGCCGCCGTGGGGATTATGGAGGGGATGGCACGATCCGGATCCCCGGCGACGCGCACGACGCCGGCCCCCGTCACCCAGTCGAGATTGTCCCCGCCCGAGTAGATGCCGCGGGCGACCTTCACGCCCTCGACATAGAGTTCCTTCACCGAAACGACCGCGCCCTCCGCCACGTTCAGCACGGCGCCATCCGCGAGCAGCAGCGAGGCCAGCGCGGGTTGGTCGAGCGGTGACACATTCACGATCGCGTTGTCCACCACAGCGCAGTCGTTGGTGGTGGCGGGCGGAACGGAGGCGGACGCCTGACGTTGCGGGTCAAGCCAGGGAGCCGCGCTCCAGTCGACCTCGGCGCCGGTTCCCTCGATGTGCCAGGCGTGGAAACGGAAACGGTCCACCAACGCGTTCTGGAGCACCTCCGCCTCGGTGAGCGCACGGTTGTAAACCCGCAGGGAGTAGATCCAGGCGTTGATGATGCCTTTGTTGGGATCGCAGAAACTCCAGGTGTTGCCGTTGGCCCTGCCCGTCCCGGCATTCGTCGTGGAACCGGCCAACACGCCGTCCTTGTAAATGTAGTATCGGGTGCCGTCCGAAATGCCGCTCAAGGTGTTGGTGTAGATGTCCGGCGCTTGCGGACGCGGATCGGCGCCATTCACGAAGAAGCGGAACGTGCGCGAGGCGTCGCCGGCACCATGGAAGCTCAGACTGCTGCTGCTGACCACGAACGGCCAGACGGTCGAGGTATGGTCGCCCCGCCCAATGAGATCGACATTGACGGCCGCCTCGACCGTGGCGCTGAAGGTGTTGACCACGGTCGCATCGGAGATCACCTGCTTATTGGTGCCGCAGTTCAGATAGTTCCCACCCCAGAAGGCACTGGCGTTGAGCGTCAATGTGGCGTTGCCCACGAGATCCATCCAGACGGTGGCGGACGGATCATGCGACCCCGTTTTCACGTTGTCGATGGCGTCGAAGTGCGTCACGAGGCCGTCCTGCACATAGCTCTGCGTGGTCCAGCCCGCAGCCGACGCGACGGATGCCGGGAACACAACCACACCAATGAAACCCGCCACGAAAAGGTAAGCCCATCTCCTGACTATTACATGAGCAACACGTTTCATCACATTCATGTTCATTCCTCCAGCTTGAGGACATTGTTTGGCGAAACTGATCCTTATTGTATCATCCTTGGGACTTTATTTCAACCACAGGTATTTTGTCATTTTCTCGACTAACATCTCCCACTTCTTGAAGTCGGCATTTCCGTCTCTCTCTGTCGCCGCACCGAGTTGGCAGATTGCGCCCCAAGCTTCGGGATAACGCCGAAACACATCTTCGATCACAAGGGCGCAAGCCGTCTGTTCCGGACGATCCACCCCACCGCTCGCAACGGGGCGGGGCAGTTCCTTTCTGATCCAGTTCCGTACCTGCGCCGGCGAAAGGTTCAACTCTTTGCGCGGGCAGCGCCTCCTGCGCTTGCGCCTCGCGCGCACAAGTGCCCTTCACCGCGTAGCCGTTTCCCAAACTTCAGGTGTTGCACTGGCCGGTCGCGCGCGCGCCATGTACTTTACGCCGTCGATGGCCTTGAAATGGGCGTCGTGCGTCCAGAGCGTGGCTTCGAACGCTTGGGCGGTAGCGAAGATAATCGCGTCGGCCATGGGCAGGGCGTGCCGCAGACTCAGTTTGCTGGCGGCGAGCGCCAGCTTCGGGGTGAGGTCGACGACCGTGCCTTTCTGCATGGCGGCCACGGCCTGAAGCGCGGCATTCGCGCTGGACTCCCGGAGAACGACCTTGAACACCTCGTAGAGCGTGACCGTGGGCACCACGAGTTCCTGCGGTTTCTGGAGGGCCGGAGCGAAGTGCTTGGCATTCGGCTCTCCCGCAAAGTACGCCAGCCACCCCGAGGTGTCGACCACGTTCATACGCGGTCCTCCTCGCGCTCGAACGCCGTGTTGATCCCCTTAAGAAAGCCCTTCAGTTCCGTGATGTCCCGGTCAGGGATGAGCTCAATCCGGCCCTCGTGCTCCACGACCTGCATCTTCTGGCCGGAACGAAGACCCATGTTGCGGCGGACAGGCAGCGGGATGACGACCTGGAATTTCGGCGACAATGTGACGGCATACATAACAGAACCTCCATCGATTGATGACGGTATTACGTTATCATGATCGATCTTGGATTGTCAAACACATGGGCGGTGCCCCGGCGGTTCCAAATCAAGGGGGTCGAGATGCTGGGAAGCGCGAGGGGGGAGGGCGGGGCGGTCTAAAGGGCAAAGCTTGGCCATCCGGCCGGGCTCCGGCAGGCGTCGGTTTGTCGTTGGAGGCGGGCG
>Ga0209407_1000403_pt1 | contig 56939 bp, 51 predicted proteins | sample AD_JPNHG3_MetaG_FD_184410 | JGI IMG/M metagenome (GOLD analysis project Ga0209407, IMG submission 184410) | Active sludge microbial communities of municipal wastewater-treating anaerobic digesters from Japan - AD_JPNHG3_MetaG (SPAdes) (version 2) | ecosystem: Engineered > Bioreactor > Anaerobic...
CGGGCCGCTGTAGTCTTTCAATAACTCATCAATCAATTGTTCCTGTGTCTTCCGGTCCATAGAATTCCTTTCCTGTCAGAAAGCTTAACAATTCCATGACCGTTTACACAGTTCTTTTCACACCCTCGTAGGCGGGGGACCCTGAGATGCATTCCTGCTATAAACTCTGATACAAGATTCCAGTCTCCCTTCACCGGGAGTCTCATTGTCTTTATCCAACTGTCTACGACTGGCTTGACTTGTCCTTCCACCTGTGAAAAATAGCCCTCAACAACATTTTCGTCTACAATGCCTTCACCTTCGCCAGAGTAAAAGTCTCTTATGTGAGCAACGTTTTGTGGAGATGTCCTGAACGTGTTCTGTTTAACAATGTCAACGACGAATACCTCCTGTTTCGATGCAAAGCGATATAGGTACGATACAGGAACGTAATGCTGTTTTCTTGCTTTACCCATGAGTGCTCATCGTGGTCGCACAGTACTTTCTTACTGTCGCCGGGTCCGCTGTTTCCTGTCTTACTCAAATAAAATGGCGTCAAATGGAAGTAATTGTGTGCGTCACAACTACTCTCCTTAGTTCTCTGTGTCTATCTTCCCAAACCCCAAATACCTCTCAATCACCTCATCAATCCACCCATCCCCAGTATTCTCCTTCACCACTGCCGCCACGTCCTCCAGCGTCCAGCTTTCGAATGTCCTCTCATCCGTGAGACATTCCCTGTATCTCCTCACAGCTTCCCTGCAATGGGGGTTGTCCTTAGGGGCGAGGAATACGAAGAACCCATCCCTGAAGCCATCACCGGACAGGAGAAGGCTGCCTGCCAGCATGTGATCCCTCCAAATCTGCTCCAGCGGGGAAAGCTGAAGTTGTTTAAGGACGCTTAGGCTTGCCGCTCTGTCAACAGCCAATGATTTCGCCACTCATCTTCTGGCATGGTACGATCCGCTCCACCTAAGCGGCCCATTCACTGCATAGCAAGTCCACTGTTGGACTGAATCAGCATCTGCCGCCGTCCAAAACATTGATATTAAGAACCAGACACCGGTATATGTTTTTCCATGTATTGCCCGTCTCGGTAAATTGTTAGCGTGAACTCCTTCTCACGGTATCGATTGATAAGCTGAACAAAATCTGGTCCGTCAAGAACTTCAGTGCCATCAATCTTCGTGATAATGTCCCCCTCGATGACGTCAGCAGCAAACGCAGGCGACCGCTTAACAACAACCGTAACATAGACACCCTTGTTAGTCTTGAGCCTTTGCCGCATCTCATCGGTCAACTCCTCAACGCGTACCCCCAGTCGCATCTGTCCGGCTTTTGTCCAATACGTCGCCAGATAATCATATCGATCCACATTGTACGGGATGTACGTCGTTTGGCTGCCATAAGTCGTAGTCTGGGAAGTTCCGGAAAAAGTGGCCATTCCTCCACCGTAACCGTATACTGACCCGGAGTGATAAGTCGTGGAAGTTTGGGTAGTGGGCTGCTGAAAAGGCATTACTCCAGAAACAGTGTTCGTGTACTGATTGTAAACGATGACGACCTCAGCCCCAACTTTCTGGGCTTGTCGCTTTGCCCCCTGCGGATTGACAGCCCCAGCATTGAATGCTGACACCCCGATCACAATGTACCCCTCTCGCATCATTCCCTTCGTATCCTCGTCGACATTCCCTCCTTGGACTACTCTCACATCTACGGTTTCCGGTTGCATATTTTTGGCCCCAACCACTTGCTGCCCGTTTGTCAGATCTTGATAGTACGCTGAGTACGGATTCGAGCAGCCACACGTCGAGATTGTCAAGATGGAGACCGCCAGCAAGCATGATAGAGAGTCGAAGGTTTTTCTGTAGATGCAACTGCGAGACAGCGTCAAGCCGAAGGAAGCCATGTTTTTCTCCTTTCCACCAAAGACCGTCAGACTATTGAAGAACCCAACAAATATAGCTATGCCGCCCATTTTTCACACAACAATTCTGCCTGTTCAAGCACAGTATGAGTCGCTTTGTCCTGTTTGTCCGGAGGGTAGCCGTGCTTTCGAAGTATCCTCTTCACCAATGTCCGGAGCTTCGCCCGTATCGACTCCTTCACCGTCCAGTCGATGGTAGTATTCCGCCGCACCGTGTCCACCAGCTCATAAGCAATCTTTCGTAGGATGTCATCCCCAAGGACCTTGACCGCACTGTCACTGACCTCCAGAGCGTCATAGAACGCCAGTTCGTCCTCGGTCAGATTCAGCTCTTCGCCTCGCCGGTATGCGTCCCGCATCTTCATTGCGAGATCGATGAGTTCCTGGATGACGGCCGCCGCTTCGAGCGACCGGTTCTGATACTTGATGATGGTGTTCTCCAGCATCTCCGCAAATGATCGGCTGGTTATCAAATTCGTACGCCTCATTGTCTTGATCTCGTCGCTCAACAGCTTGCGGAGCAGTTCCGCCGCAAGGTTCTTGTGGGGCAGGTCCTTTACCTCGGCCAAGAACTCGTTTGATAGGATCGAAATGTCCGGCCGCTTCAGCCCCGCCGCCGAGAATATGTCGATTACTTCGTCGGATGCTACCGCACGCGAGACAATCTGCCGAATGGCTTGATCCATCTTCTCCTCGGAAGGCCCTCCCTTGCCACCGCCTCCTCCCCCTGTGGTCTTGCGAAGGGCGGCAGCGACCGTCTGGAAGAACGCCACATCATCACGAATCTCAATGGCCTTGTCGTGGGGGACGGATAAGGCAAAAGCGTTTGACAGGGCAGCAACAGCCTTGATGAAACGCTCACGTCCGTCTTCCTGCTCTAGGATATGCTGCTGGGCGGCCGCAAGCATGGGCAACCGTTGAATGGCCTCCAGAGTCTCGAAGCCGGCATGGTCGAACCCATAAAACATATCACAGCAGACCTCGTACTTCTCCAGCATCACTGCCACGGCCTGCTCCTGATCGATGGCAGTCTGCCCCTTGCCGCCACTTTCCGTATAGTCTTTCATGGCTTTGCGAAGCTGGTCGGCCAAGCCCAAATAATCGACCACCAAGCCACCCGGCTTGTCCCGAAAGACTCGGTTGACACGGGCAATGGCCTGCATCATGCCGTGGCCCTGCATGGGCTTATCGATGTACATGGTATGCAGACACGGCACATCGAATCCGGTGAGCCACATGTCCCTGACGATGACGATCTTGAGCGGATCATTGGGGTTCTTGATTCGCTTGGCCAGAAGTTCCTTACGGGCCTTATTGCATATATGCTCCTGCCAGCCCTGTGGATCAGAGGCCGAACCCGTCATAACAACCTTGATCGTCCCATGCTTGTCGTCACTGCTATGCCAATTGGGACATAATCGAATCAGGGCATTGTATAGATCCACACAGATCCGTCTGCTCATGCAGACGACCATGGCCTTACCCTCGATCGCTTCCTGCCGCTTGTCAAAATGGTTCAGCAAGTCCTCCGCGATCAAGTTGATCCGTTTGGTCGTCCCGACCATGGCCTCCAGCCGAGACCATTTCGTCTTCAGCCGCTCTTTCTTCTGGGTCTCTTCCCCCTCGGTTACCTCTTCGAAATCAGGGTCAATCTTGGGCCGTTCCTCATCCTTGAGGTCGATCTTGGCCAGCCTGCCCTCATAGTAGATGGGCACCGTCGCCCCATCTCTGACGGCCCGCTCGATATCGTAGATGCTGATGTGTTCGCCAAAGACCGCCCGTGTGCTCCGATCCGTAAGCTCCAGAGGCGTCCCTGTAAAACCGATGAATGACGCATTCGGCAATGCATCCCGCATGTGCTTGGCAAAGCCGTATATTAGATCGCCACTGTTCGCATCTACCCGACCAAGAAAACCATACTGGCTCCTGTGGGCCTCGTCTGCAATCACAACGATGTTGTGCCGGTCAGAGAGTTGTGGGTACGTCTCTCCTTTTTCCGCGGGCAGGAATTTCTGTATGGTGGTGAAGACGACCCCCCCGGAGGCAACCTGTAACAGCCTCCTCAGGTGCCCACGGGTGATTGCCTGTTGGGGCTTCTGTCTCAGTAATTCACTACATCGGGCAAAGGTGTTGAAAAGCTGGTCATCCAAATCGTTGCGGTCTGTAATCACGACCAGTGTCGGATTCTCCATTTCTTCCCGCAGAACGATCTTCCGAGCGAAAAACGTCATGGTCAAGCTCTTGCCCGATCCCTGAGTATGCCAGACCACACCGCAACGACGGTCTCCGTTTGGCCGGGATGCCACAACCGAGGTCTCCACCGCCTTGTTGACAGCATGATACTGATGGTACCCGGCCACCTTTTTGATGACGCGATCCTGCTCCTCCTCGAACACAACGAAGTTGCTCACATAGTCGAGCAGCCGCCTGTGTTCGAATAGCCCCTTGATCAGCACATCCAATTGGGCCATCGATTCCGGTGCGAGATCCTCCCCCTCAATCGTCCGCCAAGGCATGAATCGCTCCTTGTCGGCCGTCATAGACCCGACCCTCGCTTCTAAGCCGTCCGAAATGATCAAAATTTCGTTGTACACGAAGAGAGATGGAATCTGCTGCTTATACGTCTGCAACTGGCTGAACGCCGACCAGATCGTCGCATCCTCATCACCCGCATTCTTAAGTTCGATCACGACCAACGGCAAGCCATTGACGAAGACGACAATATCCGGCCGACGATTGTGCCTGTTTTCGATCACGGTGAACTGGTTGACGGCCGTCCAGTCGTTGTTCTTGGGTTCCTTGAAGTCGAACAGTCGGGCATAGTCATGGATGACTCTACCCTCCTGCCCCTGATACTCCACGGGGACGCCATCCGTCAAATACCGGTGAAACTGACGGTTCCGGCCAATGAGAGTCGGCTCGTCGATCACTATGGTCTTGCGGAAGACCTCTTCCAGTGCCTCGGCAGGTAATTGTGGATTGAGCCGCTCTATGGCCGTCCTCAGCCGTTCAGGCAGAATCACTTCCCCATATGATGCCCGCTGGGCAAATAGCCCGTCAGGAGCAATCTCTGGCCCGTTGAGGATCGCGTAGCCCAGCTCCTCCAGCCAAACGAGGGCGGCCTCCTCGACGACGGATTCGGTGATCCCTTTGAGGTTCATGCGTCTGAAACCTCCTCGCTTGCATGCTCATCGTAGTCGGCAAGATCAAGTTCCTTCACAATCGGGGATAGAACCTCGTAGAACTTCTCCAGCGTCACCCTTGTCCATTCATGCCATTCCTTCCACTTTGTGCGGTCAAGGATATCTGCTGACCGTCGGGCGTATACACGACAAACACGTGCGTTCTCAGGATTGTACCACTTCAGTGGTAGCCCAATACCCACGTCGATTTCATCCTTCTGCTGCAATAATAACGCGTAGTATTTTTTGCCGTCTGTGCAGTCAATTATCAGTTCAACACGGATTTCACCGGTACTATACGTGTTGGACTCCGAATCCGTGGCCGATGCAACAGAAATGAACTTGAATCCGGCCCTGCCAATCGAGTGATTTATCCAGTTCTGGGGGTACGGCTTCGAACATGGAATAGTACTACCGCAGTCCTCCATATGTTGCTGGAAGGCCATCCAATATTCCAGTTGCAGTTGCTTCGTTTCAGTTATTTGTCCCTTGGTGCTCGACTTGACTGTCTCAACCCAGTCATTGGGCTGACTGACCACATTGAATTTCGGGGCAATGGCCGAGTTGCCTATCCTCCAAAGTTCCACCTCCAGCCCAAAGAAGTTGATCTTCTCGTCGGTGATCTGATTCAGCCAGTCCAGAGCCGCTCGGTGTTCTGCTGTGAATCGTCGGGCTATCCAGACAATGGTCACGGCGTCCAGCCCGGCAGCATAGGTCATGAGTTGCCCCAGATGTGTATGATCCGTCCGCTCCAACTGATTCTCGATAAGCACCCAACAGTCACTGGCCGTGTCCTTGCATAGAATATCCGCACTGAAGGGGCCGACAGGCTTCTCTTGGGCATCAACCTCCAACTCCATACCGATGGTCTCACCCAAGAGCTTCATGTTGTCGGGCTTTGCAAGCCAAGGGGTGAACTGGCCTGCTTCATTCACCCAGACCTCGCGTAAGTCTACTCTCTGAAGTCGCCCAAGATTGACCATAAATGTTTCCCCTCAATATCCGCACTCTGCGGCGATTTTGGAATAACGCCTTTCGCTCCGGCCGCGAAACGCCACCAAAAAAAATGATGCCCATAAACGCCTGTCGTTATTGCATTTAGCGGCTAATTGGCAAAAAAAAGTTGACCTTAAGGGCGACTTAACCGATAGTATAGTTAGACTCATCTGCCAAGCGTAGAAAGAGATCTTTCGCCGTCCGTGAGGGCGGCGATTGCATTTTATCACACCCTGCGCTCATATTTCTTCTCAAGCGATAGCTTCTGGGACTTGCCATCCACGTGATAAGCGGTTTTCAAGAATGCTATAGTTCTTTCCGGCAACACCCTACCCCCCTGCCATCTTGGTTTCAGTTTACGCATTTCAAGAATTACTACGTAGTCCCATTCAGGTAACCAGACATAGCATACAGACTTCGCTCTTTCTATGCAAACCCAGTATTGCACACAAGCATCATCTGCATGGCCCAATAGCGGAGCACACCATGGTAGCCGTTCCGCTCTTCGAGGATCAAATAGTCGTTGATCGTTTCCGACGGAATCACGAGTGATCAGATGCCAGAAACCTTCCTCATAGGTTTCACCACGCTGAACCCTCTTATCATGCCAGACCTCGGCACCACGCAATTCGCGCTTCTTGGAAACGAAATCATTGTGGAAAATGGCGTAAAGCTTCTGAGTGACCTCGGCAAAACCCCCGTCAACTCCCACCATATCAGGTAGCCAATCGGGCATGTCGTCACTCATTGCAAATTCTCCACCGGGAGCCACCGAAACAGGTTGAATTTTATCTCTCGTAGTAGGGTAGAACGAGCGAGGTCGTAGCCGCTCTTTTCTTGGATTCGCCTGACTATTTGCGTTTTCGCAGTACTTGTTGTCAATCCTCTATTCAGGTACGCAATGCTCCCCATCAAGAGATCGCATAACTGCATTTGTTCCACCTCGTGCGATCTGACAAGCTGCAATCTCTCTATAATACTGTGGGAGAAGTCGTACATGTTGTTGCACAACACGTCATGCAGCTTGGCAATCTTCTGTCCTCCCAAAGTATCTTTGATGTCAAGGTATATACGGTAGCGGTCATGCGGACATAAGATCTGCTTGAGCATAGTAAAATACATCTTGTAATACCACTCATCATGAGTTTGGTTGTGTAGATAATGACGCAGCTTACCCTTGTCGGGAATCAGTAAGCCTCGAAAATGCAAATCCTCGCATGCAAAAAAGTAGTCAACGAGATCTAGATAGAACTGTGCTTTGGCCACCGAAATCTTAGTCCATTTGACTTCGAAGTACTGACTGAGGCCATGCCTGAGCTTTAGCTTTCGAATCCCGTCTGCAATATCGTGAACCGTGTCCTTGGGGCACCAAACCGCTCCCAGAACCATAACCTTCAGACCGTCATTTTCAAGATGGCAGCTTTCATCACAATATACATTAAATATCTCATTCACTGCGTGAACCTTTCTTTGCCCTTAATTCTGATTTCGCCGCCCAGCAGCTTCGGCAGGAGGGCATCACGGATCGAGGCGAGCGTGCGAGATTCTCTGCGATTCAGGGCTGCCGTCTCGTATAATGGAGCACACTGTTGATGGTAAGACGCAATCAGTTCATCTGATGGTATCACTATTTCGTAGCTGGAAATAATTTCGGGCCTTACCGCTGGGTATGCTCCTCCGTCAGCAATGTGGCCTAAATAGTCGAAGACGGTAGGCATGGTCAATGCTGAATGCACAAAAGCCCACGTGTTGGGATGTGGAGATACAACAGCGAAGCCCGTAGAAGCAATCAGTTGTTCTGAAGGATCAAGACACAGGAAATAGGCCTTACGTTCGGGCCTTACAGTTGACAACACAGTGTCGCCATGCCTCAGCCTGCGGCGTGCTCTACTCGGTTCCTTACCGCGTCTATAGACAGTCGTTCCAGCAATATCGCCCCGATTGACCTGTGAAATCTCGACGTATTCAATGACATCAAGGTGATCATCTTTACCAAGCGTCCGTGCATTGGTCTCTGAAACATCGTCAATCTTGCCAATTCGCCATCCCGTCGGAATAGGGCCAAGGTCGGAATCAGTGAAGGAGTCGGGGAAGAGGTTGGTCATTTCGGGTGAGCAGCCCTTAGGGGTCTTGCCTTCGGCCTTGGCCTTGACCGGATCGAAATCCACGAACCAGCTTTTGAAGATCGCACGAGCCATCGCCTCCAGCGTCTCATTCATCCGCCGATTCAACTCAATCTTGTCATCTAGCGTCGCCAAGACATGTGCAATCGCTTTCTGTTCCTGAGCGTCACATGGGACTTTGACTGGGATAACTTTCAGGCCGCCTTGCGTCATCAGCGGTTGAGCACTACCTATAGCTGTTCTTCTCAAATCCAAGCTTAACAACAGATAGTAAATGAACCATAAATCATTCTTGGGTTTTGCACTTGCAATAATCGCATTATCAGTAACCCATGACGGCTCTTTCGCAAGGTGAACACATCCGCAGTAAGCACCGACTCGACCAATGACAGCCACTGGCTCATTTTTCAGTGCTTGATCTGTTCGTGCTATTCGGCCATTGGATCCCCAAACAGCATAAATCCCATCATCCGTATAGCACGAAGGACTGAGTGCTTTGCCATTAGCAAAGTCACAAATACCATCCAAGGTTGTTTCGGTCCAGCTACTCATCACGGTAATACCTTGTCAGAGATTTCCAAGCTTCGCCATGTCGGTCACGTGCCAGACGATGAAAAACAGGGCACCCAAGATCAGACTATACAACTGGACATTCGCCCATTGCACTGCACGCTTAGAGTTAAACTCACAAGCCTTCGATATGCCCTCTGATGCCGCAGCGATCCTCTCAGGATGAAGACCGACTTCGGGATGTCTACCGTTTTGCACGCGGAGCAATTCACAATTTGCGTAAAGAGTGGAAGTGATAAAGGCCCTTCGCCTACAACCGGCAAAGAAACTCACTGTCCAGAGAATGACCGCGACCCCCAGAATAACCATTGAACAATCTAGCGAGACACCTGTCGTGCGGTGGATAGCAAAGGCTATGGATGCTCCGGAAACAGACATTAGGAAATAGTCATACTTCTCTTGCGAAGCAGTAAACTGTCTGTAAACTTCAAGTTCTTTTTCGCTTGACATGTCGCAAAACCTCCAGATTCTTCTTCACAGCCGTCTCCAGCCTTGCGGATTCTGCAAACTGCTCAAAAAGTTGCTTGGTAAGCCGCTCCATCTTCTCCTCAAAGGGTTGGTCATCGTCCTCGATGTCGGCCGCACCGACATATCGGCCGGGTGTCAGGACAAAGCCGTGTGACTCGATCTCTTCGATTGTTGATGACTTGCAGAAGCCCGGCACATCCTTGTACTTGGCCTTGAAGTCCTTGTCCCCTCGCCATGCGTGATAAGTGGCCGCAATCTTCTCGATTTCTTCATCAGTCAGTTCGCGATGCACCCGGTCAATCAGGGTACCCATCTTACGGGCGTCGATGAAGAGCGTCTCGTTCCTTCGGTCGCGGTACCGGCTGTCCCCCTTGTTACGGCTCAGGAACCACAGGCAAACGGGTATCTGTGTCGAATAAAACAACTGCCCCGGCAAGGCAACCATGCAATCCACAAGGTCAGCCCTGACGATGGCTTGCCGGATGTCCCCTTCACCTCCGGTGTTCGAGGACATGGAACCGTTGGCAAGCACAAAACCCGCCAGTCCTTTCGGCGACAGGTGGTGAACGAAATGCTGAACCCATGCGAAGTTGGCGTTGTTGACGGGCGGCTTGCCGTACTTCCAACGGACATCCTCGGCAAGCTGGTCGCCGCCCCAGTCTTTCATATTGAACGGCGGGTTGGCAAGGATGTAGTCGGCCTTAAGATCCTTGTGCAGATCACGGTAGAACGTGTCGGCCGGTTCGCCGCCGAGGTTTGCCTCGATGTGCCGGATCGCCATGTTCATGTTCGCTAACCGCCACGTAGTGGGATTGGATTCCTGCCCGTAGATGGCCACGGCCTCCCGTCGGCCACCGTGGGCCTCAATGAACTCCTCGGACTGGACGAACATGCCGCCTGAGCCACAGCACGGGTCATAGATACGGGCATTCTCGTGCGGGGCGAGCATATTGACCAGCAGGCGGACGATACACCGGGCGGTGTAGAATTGACCGCCCTTCTTGCCTTCAGCACTTGCGAACTGGCCGAGGAAGTACTCATAGACGCGGCCGAGGATATCCTTGGAGCGGGCCTCCTTGCCGCCAAGGCCGATGGTGCCGATCAGGTCGATCAGTTCGCCGAGACGGCGTTTGTCGAGGGCCGGACGGGCGAAGTCCTTGGGCAGCACGCCCTTGAGGCGGGGATTCTCCTTCTCGATGGCGACCATGGCGTCATCGATAAGCTTGCCGATCTTGGGCTGCTTGGCATTGGCTTGGAGATGGTGCCAGCGGGCCTCCTTGGGCACCCAGAAGACGTTCTCACCAAGGTATTCGTCCCGATCCTCTACGTCGGCATGGGCTTCTTTCTGAAGAGCCTCGTAGCGTTCCTGAAAGGCGTCGCTGATGTATTTGAGGAAGATCAGGCCAAGGACGACGTGCTTGTACTCAGCGGCATCCATGTGGCCCCGGAGCTTGTCTGCCGCCTGCCAGAGCTTCTCCTCAAACCCCAAGATAGCCCCGTTGTTGTTCTTCTTCTTTTCCATCGCTTTCCGTGCCAATGATTACTCCTTATGTGACGAAGAGGACTTGCTATATTCTCTTAATCATATCACCCCTGTCCGGAAAATCAAGGAGTTGCGGGGTGAGATTTTCTTGCCCCGAATGAGAGATTCACCCAATTTCACGTTGGTACTCCCCACCAATCCCCGACGGCCCAAGGCTCACGAGGGGGATATGGACATACGGTTTCCTGCGTGCATTGGGCATAGGGATCGATTCCGAGCCTTCTGAAGCCCTCAATAACTGCTTCAGAAGCTGGAATTTCAGCAGGCTAAACTGCCCAATTTGACGGCATAGCCCGGCCCAGTCGGCGGGGTCGATCTCCTCGGACAGCGTGCACCACACGCCGGTCTCTGAAATACTGGGTTCGCTGAACAACAATCCTTGGGACATGAGCCGCTCCTTTCACTATTTCCGACAAAAACAGTTAAGAAGGGCTTAGGAGGGACGTGCTTGGCAGAGGTCGGTTCCACCCTATGACTAGGGAGAAGTATACCTACTGTTCAATTTCTGTCAAGTATTTTTTCCGGCGGAAAGTGTTTCTGTTCTTCCCCGGTCGGTGACTTGATGTGTTCTCCACTCCACAAGGATACCCTGCCCGCTCTCGCTGGATCTTCACATCGGGAATCCGGCACCGATGCCCGACCGGCCATCTCCCTAAAATACCAAGAAAATGAGCCTGCCGCTTTCATTTGAGAAACTTTTCGGTAGAATTTGTGTTGGATGTGGGAGACGTTGGGCGGTCACTGTTTCGAGAGGGAGAATATATGACGGCCGAAGAGATCAAGGACAGGGGGCAACGGTTTTTCAAAGCTGGCCAGTACTCCGATGCAATTCCCCTACTAAAGTCGGCCGCAGAATCATATCCACATGATGAATCGCTTTGGACAAAACTCGTGCTGGCAGCTCACAATTGTGGGCAATACGAAGAAGCTGTTCTATTTGCCAAGAGGGCAATTGTCTACCATCCCCAATCTGGATGGTTTTGGCGAGAACTTGGCGATGAACTCATAGAGATCGACCACCTAGCCGAGGCCGAGAAAGCACTCAACACGGCTCGTTGCCTTGACAACGAGTCAGATGACCTGTGGAGACATTTCGCCAAGTTATACCGGAAACAAAACAAGCTTGAAAAGGAAATTGGAGCCTTAGAAAGCTTAGTTATGCTTGACGACGCGACTTCAACTGACCTGAATCAACTCGGCATTGCCTACTACAAACAAAAACACTTTGCAAAAGCTTTAGAGTTTTACCGGCTTTCGCTTGAAGACAATCCAAGTGTATATCCTTTGTACAACATGGGACTGGTATTCAATGACCCAGAGATTTCACAAGACGCGGATGCAGCCGATGCTTATCGCCGTGCTCTGCTGTTGCAGTCAGATTATGAGCCTGCCAAAACGAGACTTGAGAGCACCAAGCAAAAACTCATTCCGCTTGCTAAGCGTGCACTAGATGCAGCCACGGGATTGATGCGGTCGGAAGATAAATTCCTTTTCTATATTAGTCCCTTTGAAGCTCTCCAACTCGAATCGATTGCCTCGATTGACGAATGGGACGCAAAGACCATTCAGCGTGCGAAGAAACGGCTTCTTCACGAAATCGAGTTGAATGACGGTAGAGTTTCTTGGATGGATGATTACCCGCTTGACAAGTCACGTGCCTTTGCAATAGTGGACGAACTGGGTGACGAGGATGCAAGACGATACCACTGGGCTATTTTCCGAAACAAACATCTCTTAGCCTTCTTGACCCGCGGGGATATCAAACATTTCCTCTATTCGGATGACTATATGCCTCGCGGAACTTTGGAAATGCTGGACAGTGATTCGAGTTTTCGTGCCTTCCTGAGCAAGCCATTTGCACGGCAATATAACCGAGTTCTTTCTCGTGCAGTTGAACGAAAACTGTTGCCCATCATTGAGATATTATTTGATGGCCGACGTTGGGTCGAGCCGGAGGATGATGACATTTGTTTTGAAGGAACACTTCAGCGTTTGGGCAAGCTTGCAGAACAAATTGAAGAGATTGCACGCCGTTCCACGGAAACACCGATCGCAGCGGCAGCAGTCGAAGACTTCTTATCGCGTCACTCAGCATGTGAAGTCTTGAATCTATTGCCAGCAGCTTTTCGTCGAGAACAGAGTCGGATTGTCGCCACAATACGTCAGATTGCGATTACATGCCACAATGAGCATGACGATTCCGAGCAGTCCGCGGCAATTCTGAAGCTCTGCAAGAAGTTCCACTTCAAGAGTGTTGAATTGAACAAACAACTGGAGGACGATGCCGCAGCCATACAGAACATCCTCAAGACGAAAGAAAAGTACAAGGTATTTGCCGGTTTGAAGCCTATAAATGCCGCTCCATCATTACGTACTACAAACGGTATAGGGTTCACACTCTACGGCCGTTCCGATTACGATAATGCCACAATGTCCTTCGTGGCCACCTATTTCTTCGTGTTCTTCGGCATTCCCATTTTTCCTATACGGCGGTACCGGGTGTCTGCTCTGGATGGTGGGTATAGGTTCTTTGGTAGCCTGCCACTGTCTAATGCAAACAAGTGGCATTTCTTCATCTCGATGGCTTCGCTTACGGGTCTGATTCTCTACATTCTGGCAAGTAGTGGCTCGGACGGTTCATACACTTCTTCATCTGCCAGCAGACCTTCTGCCTACAGACAACAACCGTTGCCAAGTACGTCAACATCGGAGTCAAAGACAGTTTACCGCATACCCGGTTACATGCAGGCAGAGCTAGATAAACTGAGCCAGCAAATTGATCGGGAAAAGGCTACAGCAGAGCACATGAGCCGCCAACTTGAGACGCTGGACAGTGATATATCACGGGCACGCTTATACCTAAATCAGGAAAGTCAGTCTGATGTGGATGAATACAATAGCAAGGTAAATGCCTATAATGCCTTACTTGAGAGGCTTCGAGCACAGAATCAGTTGGTAAACCGACTGATTGACAATTATAACGAGAAATTGCGTCAACATGGGTCTTAGAGAGGTGATCACTTTGCCACACATTGCGATAAACATCCCAAAAGGCATCCTTACAACCATGAACCAATTGTACGAGTTGGAGCAGAAGATTGCCAATCATGGCGATCCTGCCAACTTAAGCCGCAATATCAGCAGAATTAAGGACGCTCTTGCTGAGGAAGGGTTCACTGTTGTGGATTATGGAGGTGATCAACGAGCTATCGGGTTGGCATACGAAGACCCAATGGGCCAGCCCTTCAACGAAACACGGACTGATTTGGAGGCAAGTATAGCCGGGTCGGATACCGACAATCTCGTCGTTGTCGAAGTAATCAAGCCGATCATCCGTGCGGTTCTTACGGATAGCTCTGGCAAGTTTTACCAACTCGTTCAAAGAGGCGTCGTCACTGTCGAATCACGAAAGGAGTGAGAATATGGCCGAAATGATTAATTTCGGTATCGACTTGGGCACTACCAACTCGCTAATAGCCAAGTTCAATCAGGGCGCCGTGGAGGTGTTTAAGAATCCCAACGGATTCAAAGAGACACTTCCATCAATAGTTGGCTTCCGAAACGACCGCATTCTTGTGGGTGACAAAGCACGGGCTTATGCGGAAAAAGAGCCTAAGAACATCAAGAGCCAGTTCAAGCGACAGATGGGTACGACAGAAAGCTTGAGGATCGAATCGCTTGGGCAATCGAAAACGCCGGTAGAGTTGTCGGCGTTTGTCCTAAAAGAACTAAAGAGTTTCATTTACACAGGTGAAGTGCCAGAGGCAATGGTTATCACGATCCCTGCCTCATTCGATACGGTGCAATCCAACCATACGACTGAAGCGGGGCATAAAGCCGGTTTCAAGCACGTTGTGTTGCTCCAAGAACCAATTGCTGCGAGTCTCGCTTATGCAAACGGCGAGAAGAACGTAGATCTCACAAACAGCCAGTGGATAGTCTACGATCTCGGAGGCGGAACATTCGATGTGGCACTCGTTAAGATCGTCGAGGGCGAACTTAAGGTCGTAGACCACGAAGGTAACAACTACCTCGGTGGTACAGATTTTGACTCACTCATTGTCAAGCAGCTTATTGTTCCGCAGCTTGAGAAGCGAGGCAGGTTTACCGATTTGCTTGCTCAGATGACAAGTGAATCGGGAAGGTATAATAGGCTGTGGTATAGATTGCTTCGTAGCGCCGAAGAGGCTAAGATTGAATTGTCTGCCGCCAGTTCAGCAGAGATCGATTTGAGTCGTAGCAGTATTGAAGACGAAGACGGAAAAGTGATCGATGATTACATTAGCATCACACGTTCAGAATATGAAGCTCTTATCAAGGACAGCATTGACGGTACGGCCGAGATGATGCAGAGAATCTTAACGCGAAACTCACTGCGTCCACAGGATCTCGCATTTGTACTGATGGTAGGGGGTTCAACGTACACTCCCTTCGTGCGAAAACGTATCGAGGAATTGCTTGGAATCCCGGTGAATACGCATATTGATCCCACGAATGCCATTGTCATCGGTGCAGCATACTTTGCAGCGACCAAGGAGATCAGTTACGCTGAGAAGTCGGCTGAAAGGACAGCTAAGCCGGGTACGCGTAAGATCAAGGCTGCTTACAACCGCACCTCGAAAGAAAGTGAGGAAATGTTTGCAGCAAAAGTGGAGGGCGATATCACGGGCTTGTTCTATCGCATAACCCGCCAAGACGGTGGCTATGATAGCGGATTGAAGCAACTCTCATCCCGAATTTCCGAAGACCTGCCACTGCTGGAAGATGCGTACAATCTGTTTTCTTTTTCGATTTACGATAATCACAGCAATGCCATCCCGATTGATTTCGGCACCATCCAAATTACACATGGAAAGTATGCTGTCGCCGGACAGATGTTACCAGCAGACCTGAGCTTAGCTCTGGACGATCTCAACACCGGGGATGTAAAACTCGATCCGATTTTTACCAAGAATTGCATTCTCCCTGCCAAGACGACACGGCACGTTGATGCAAACAAGACAATTGTCCAAGGTTCCGATGATATGATTCGCATTATCGTATTCGAAGGCCCTTCAGACAATCATTTTGCGGCTAACAAAGAAATTGGCTGCCTCAGCGTTTCCGGCAAGGAACTTAAGAGGGATCTAATTCAAGGGACTGAAATCGACCTTACGTTTGAGCTATCGGAGTCGCGTGATTTGACGGTCACCGCATACATCAATCCGTCCGGGCCTAATCTTACGAAGGTGTTTAAGACAAAGTCTCGCGAGGTGAATGTGGAGGCGCTTGCGGAGCAAGTCCAAATACTTGAAGCTCGTTTGAGTGAAGAAAAGACGGATGCACTGGATGGCGAAAACTATGAACTGGCTGACAGATTGGAGAAGTTGGAAAGGACAGTGCAAGAACTTCGTGGCGAAACCATGATGCTCAGCCTCACCCCCGATGACATTACCGATGATCGGTATAAACTCGATGACAGGAAGAGAAAGGTGGCCCAAGAACTAAGTCAGCTTACGTCCGGCAAGAGGATCGAGCAGTTGCGGGCCGATTACCACGCGGCAAGAGAGGAAGTAACGCAGATAGTCAACGAGAGTGGAAACGATCATGAGCGGCGGCAACTACATGAGATAATCGTCCGTGAACATGTGTTTCTTACTTCCACGAATCCCAAGAAAATCGAGGATGAGATTTCCCACCTCTATCGTATTTCATTCCAGATCCTGCGTCGAACACCTAAGTTCCTCGTTGACTGGTTCGACAGCTTGCTCACGAAACGGGAAACATTCAATGACCAAATACAGGCAAAGCACCTTATTGAGGCCGGTAGACAACATATAGCGTCAGAGGACTACGACAAGTTGGCGGAGGTGAATGTGCGTCTGCTTAGTCTTCTTCCACAGCAGGAGCAAGACTCAAAGGAAATGCGTCGGTTCACTGGAATTAGCTGAAATAATGGAAGTTAGAAGATCGAACTAAGTGGCATTCACACTAAAAGAAAGTGACCGTAAAGCGATTGATCGATGCGAATTCTTAGCCGACTACGAAGTTGGAAGTTTAGCCAGCCTGAATACTCAGACCCGCATGAATTGAGGGGCATTTGGGACACCTATTCCAGCCAATGGCCTGACAACAACGATAAGTATATGTGCTGGAAGCCGTTATCGATTCTTCCAGCCCCGAAGTGGGCAGTCAAACGTGCGATAAAGCTGTGCTATGCTGAGTGGCCCGAACCAATAAACTGGACTACTTTCTCAGGGTTCTTCATGGAATTTGCAGATTTGGCTCTGCATCTTTCGCAAGAAGATTACGTGCTAGTCGAGAAACTCAGAAAGAGCCGTTTTAGGCGTTTCGGAGAAGAATGCTCGCACGATCCGCTACTGATGTACAGGCTTCAGAGCGGCACAGCGGCTTTGTTCCCGATTGAGAACAGTGCTCAACTAATCATTCAGATCCGAGATGGATTGCGAAGGTCAACAGCTTGGGAGCCTTTTGATGTCGATAGCGACGAGTTAGAAGTTATCCGTCGAGTCCTGCTGGAGAGCACGACGGAATACGCTACGCTTATACAGGAATGGCGACTGTATATTGTGAGCATCGGTCGAGACACATACATTGGAAACATGTGATCATAGCTTGAACCTCTATCTTGAATAATCATCCGGCCATTTGGCCCGCTCACACCGCCACCCGCTCCCCTCCTTCCTCATCCATCCTCCGAAGCATCGTCCGGAGCACATCCACCACCGTCACCATTGCCAGTGTGTCCATCCGGCAATACTCCAGCATATCCCTTCTCACCTTTTTCGCCTGCCGCCCTCGATACCTCCCCCTTGCCATGAAGGCAAACATGGCCGAAGCATCCAGCCCATTCTCGACGGCCATCCCTCCGTAGGTCATGAAGGGGGCGACTGCCGGAAGCACTTGCTTGATCGAGAAACTGCCGTGAAATTCGGGATGATACAAATACTCCCGAAGCACATCACACAAGTCGTACAACCTACGGATCAATCCGTCCAGATCATCACCGAGATCTGGAAATGACCGAGCCAACCCCGTGATTATCGTTTTTTCAAATGCGGTGTAAACAACGATACTTCCCTTCCTCCCACAGTCCTGAAGCAGGTTTTCTGCCAACGTCCTCCTACAGTCTCTCAGCGGATCAGCCAAGAATTCCCTGTGTTCCAGCACTTCTCCTTGTTCATCACAGATGTGCAGAGAATACTGCGTCACAAGTTGTTCATATGGAGCAATGTCTTTGTAAAGCGGGACACACGTCTGAACCGTCTCAAAGTCGAGGTAATGAGCTGGGTACCGAATTGATCTAAGTGCACAACGAAGCCCTTCCACATCGATGCACGTCACCCCTGTTTTGACTGCCTGCCGGACTCTGCTCTGAAGCTCGGTCAGTTTGAAATCGGCCGGAATGTCTTCGATGGAATCAACACCCATGTCCCTGAGTTGACAGAATCGGGTATGGCTGATTCTCGGCAGCGTGAAGATGTGGTGCTCAATCCCATGGCCGACACATTCCCGGAAGAATTCGCAACCCTTACACTCCCACCTGAGTTCTTCCGGTGGCTTCATGTTGCCGGTGAGGGCCTTAGCGATCTCATCGCTGACCTCCTCGAACTCAGCGGCTCTGGCCAAGGCCTCTTTAGTGTGGTCGATCTCGGTGAGGAGGTTCTCAGTAGACATGCCAAGGCGGTACGCCCTGTTGACAAGGAGTAGACAACACGATGACAGAGGTAGCCCGGCCTTCAAGGCGGCAAACGTGGTGTACGAGAGGTCATCTATCAGTTCCTCGTTGTCGTTCACATCTGACTTGACTTCGAGTAGCTTCCATCCAGAGGCTCGGCGGATCAAGATGTCTGCCTTAGCCACGAAGACCTCGTGGACGAAGGTTCCCTCGAAAGTCACTTCCGTAGCCGCCTTCGACAGTAGCTCCTGAGTCCGTCTGACACAGGTCTCATTATCTCCCGTGACCATGATCCCCTCAGGAAACAGCTTCCTTGCCCTGTGGTGGATCTCCAAGCCCTCCTCCACCCGAAGCTCTTCGGCCGGGCCAAGAGGGCCTTGGGCAGGGGCGTGCCTCAGAAGCCACCCACGGACTGGGCAGGCCACGGCGGCGAGGAATTGCTTCTTTGTTATGGGGGCCATCACTGCGTCTATTCTCCTGCGAAATACGAAAAAAGGCAAGCGGGGTCTTTCTATTCGCACGGGGACACTTGCCTACTGTATGTGGGTGCTGAAAAACCGTATGGCTGGAAAACTTCTGAAGTAGCTTTCTTCCAGCCAAAAAGTTTTTGACCTTAGAAGGCTTTTCGACGGCCATTCGCCTACAGGTATGTCACCGAGAAACCACATGGATGGAAAAGAACTCTTGATGGTGATTTCCAGATGTTAGAAGCTGACAATGGCCTGACACCAGTGACCATGGCACCCTATGCCCGTGGGCTTATTCTTTTCCGCCCGAAAATTTCTGTGGGCAGAAAAGCCGGTTTTGGAGCCTCCCGTAGCTGTATTGGGCACCCAAGTATGAAAGTCTGGGCCTAGGGGCGGCACTCTCGCCAAGGAAAAAGGAGTCTCTTTTGGCTTCGCCCAATCGGAATCGATTGAGCATGACCGGCACCGATGATGACCCCGGCCCCTACTTCTTCCCCGCCGCCACCGTCCTCTTCAGTGCGTACCGGCAGTAGTCTGGGTTCAAATCTATCCCCAACCACCGTCGCCCCAAGGATGCCGCCACAGCAGTCGTCGTCCCCGTGCCGACCATGGGGTCACAGATCAGGTCGCCGGGATAGCTATACAGCCGTATGAGCCGTCTAACCAGTTCTTCGGGATACGGTGCAGGGTGGTTCCCATGCCTCTTCCCTTCGACCGGTATCTGCCAAACGGAGTAAATCGATTGCATCCACTCCTTCTTGGTCAGATCACTGGGCTTGCCCGTAAGATTCTGCAACGGCCCCTCCCCCTTCTGCCATACGATGACGTATTCATGCCGCCTACGGCTGTTGGGGGAAGCAGGGGAAAGATAACTGCCCCAAGCCGTGGCCCGGCCTCCGTGCCGGATTTTATCCCATATAATCTCATCCTTGTAGGCGAGGCCACAATCGAGTTCCCTCACCTTGGCGATCAGGTCAGGATAGACGGTGTACTTCTTCCCTTCGTATCCGTCGTCGTCCTGTCTCACTCCCACCGAGTCGATAATCACAATCATTCGCCCACATGGCCGAAGAACCCGGCTACACTGGACAGCCACCTTACCGAGCCATTCTACGTACTTGGGATGGCTCAGCGAGTCCTGCTTGGCTCCGAGGCCGTAATCCGTGGCGTTGTTATAAGGGGGACTGAAAATGCAACAGGTCGCAAGACCGTCAGGAACCTTTCGAAGGATCTTCAAAACGTCCCCGCAGATGATTGTATTCTCAAAGCTTCCGTGCCTATTCTGGTATGTGGCGTCAGGCGTAGGGGTGGCTGTTTTTCTCTTTCCCCGCACGATTTCCTGACTGTACAGATAGCCCTTGCTAATGGCCAAATTGCCCCTTGAGCATTTCTCCTTGATCTCCGGTGTGCCGTTCTCAACGATGTACTTTACCATGCTGACACTTCGACGACTCGACCCAGCCACCTTGCCCAGTTCCGTCAAGACGTCGACTTGCTGAAAAGGTTGTGTGTCTTCTGCCCTACCTTTTTTGCCTCGGCCCATGCTCAGTCGCTGGTTATCCTTGGCTTTCTCTCGATAGCTCTCTTCGAGTCTAAGGGCCAAGGCGATCTTGTCGAAGGTCGAGATGGATCTTCGAGCCAACTGGAATTCGAGTATCCAACGTTTCACGGCCTCCCTGTCGGGGAGATCCAGCTCTCTGGTTTTGTAAGGTAGGCCATGCTTCTTCGCTATCTCGTACCGGTTGTGGCCATCTACGACGGTGTCTTTCCACACGAAGATAGGGTCGAGGATGCCGTCTCGAAGGCACGTGGCTTCCAGTGTGGTAAACTCCGACGCATCGAGGGGCGGGAGAAGAGCTTGGAACTCCTTGTCGATCTTCAGAGATGTCGATCTTCGCTTTGCCATCTGCATATTCTTACGGGCGGGAAAAAGAAAATGCAAGTGGCTTCCGTTCCGATACCAAACCCTCAATCCCGACCAGAATGGAAACAGCAGAAGGATGCGGAGGTGTTCGATCCTATCCACCAACCCCCGAACCTTGGGACACTTCTCTCCTGAAGCCATTATCAAGACGAACCATAGGGCCAAGGAATGGATGGACTCGATCAGGTCACAGGAGTCGTTCTGAGCCGCCGTGTTCTCCTGCCTGCCCATGGTGCCCGTTTTCGTTTCTAGCGGCTCAGCGAGGCTCCCACGGGCATCTACGGATTCACCCGTGAAGGCTAGGCGATCTGTCCCCCCTGATCCAGCTGCTCCCGCTCAGCTTTAGACTTCCACCACTGAATTTTGCCTCCGCCAACATGCTCGGCGAACCTCTTGTACAACGGATGAGCGGGCAAAAGGATATACCTCCACGCTCTCCCATCGTCTTTGCCGCCGATGATCTTGCTGCTATCGACGATCTTGATCCATTCCATAGCCACCAGCATCTCCCTGAGGATTTTCGCCTTCTTCCCATCGCATCCAGTCTTGCTCATCCCACATTTCTTCATGGCGGCAAAGTAACTAATCAACCCGGCCATCGGGGCTGTGAGTTCCCTACTGCTATGCCTGCCTCCGCTGAACTTAACGTGCCTACTGTTCCGAGGGCTGAGAAGACACGAGGATAACCATGTGGCCGCGATCGCCAGATCCCTACTGGTTACCCCAGCCTTCTTAGTTCCTGTTTCCCAGTCCCGACATACGTCATCTCTCAGCTTCCTGATTTCCTTTTTGCTCATGAAAATATTATTCTCGGTTTTCTCAATCTGTCCTTTTATCCCTCTATTATAGAAGCTCCTCACCTCAGGGAGGAATCTGTCGTAGGTGTTATTGAGTCTCTCTACATCACCTTCGTCCTCGACATCAGTTCCTACATCTGTACGATAATTTTTCCTAAATTCTTCCTTGCTCGGTTCCCTGTTTTTCTCGGTTATATACTTACAATAGCAGTACCCAAGATACCGCTGACTTCTCCAAAGGGCATCCTTCTCTCCTCTAATCGCACCCAAAAGATCCTCGCAGGTACTAAAAGTACCACCTATAACTGCTGATGTGGTATGGAGCGGGGTGGTATTCTTCTTGCCAAGCTCCTCAGCCTCTGCCGTGGGGGGTATGAGACAGCCAGCATTTGTCATCGAAGATGACAAATCTGGGTGGGCCTTGTCAGGTTGAAGACAGTCAGCATTTCCCGTCCCTGACGGGAAATCTGGCTGTGCCAGTTCATCAGGTTCCCCTGCTCAGCATCATGCTGGGAAATCTGGGAGCCGGGGTATCCGAAGTACCGCAGCGTAAAGATCTGAGATCTGTAAATCGGATTGTCAGGAATAATATCGCGGGGAACAATAATACCTTCAGAATCCATATAACCCAAGAGGATGAGCAGCTTCCTAATAATAGCGACAAGGTCTGGTAGCGGGAGAACCGGAGAACTGGTAAACTCATAATATCGACTTGGGGTAATCAGTTTTGGCATCTTCAAGAGCAGGCTACCATATGTCCGTTGTAGGTACTTGTGGCTCTCTTTGGTCTCGACCCACTCATCCTCCAGCCACTCATCCTCTTTACCTTCTGGGCGAGGGTGCTTTAGGTAGTAGCCGTTCTTTTCAACGGAATGGTAGGAAGTGTACAGCCCCTTCAGACCGTCACATTTCAGGTTATCTCGCCCTGCGAAGTACTGCTTGAGAAGCTTATGGAGAGAACAGGAATCGCTGAATAATATCCGATTGCATGCTTCGCTGAAGCTCTTCCGGTCATCGCCTTCTCGTGGCACCCTTGGGTACTGCCACCACCTGTTGGCGTAGTCGGTGAAGTCGATGATGGGATAGATATGCCGCCCCTTTCCTCTCGTCGAAGGTTCGGCATAGACTTCGTATCCAAAGATATCTCTGATCTCTTGTACCGCTCCATCCATGTCCGCTTGGGTCGTTGTCTCATTGTCATCGAGGTCGATACCGGCGATACTGATGTTGCTCCAAGGGGATGACGTGTAGAAGAGTTTGATCTTGTCTGAGGTGATGTGTGCACGGCGGTTTGCTGGCTTCATCTGGAGTAGCAAGTGGGCTGGCTTTAGCTCCATCTCTCCGGTCGTATTGTCGACCAGCATCCACTTCCGAGCCATCAGGTATCTGTTTAGGGTATCGGTTTTGTACTTCTGGCGTTTGCAGCCTCCTTCCGTGCCAGTGTCCATACCCCATGAGTACGGATCGCAGAGGTGCCCGATTAGACCGCTGAAATTGCGTTCGAGGTCTTCTTGAGTGGTGATATGGCGGGACTTGTAGCCGTCCCAGTCTTCTCGCGTGAAGATCTTTCTGCTCATCGTCCTGCTCCTAAAACAGACACACTATTTCCGGGGTTTCTACAGCACTCCGTGTGTGTCCCCTCCCCGGAGCTTTGCACTCCGGAGAGGGAGTTTAGGAGTTACGATGCGTCGTTACAGGGTAGCTATCCCTGTGTAAAGATCCTATATCTCTAATCGACATCCACCCCGAAAAAGGATGAAGTAGGAGTGGCCACATGTTGTACATCGTTTGTTCCGCATCACCGACCACTCCTGCGTCGAATTCTAACATTTTGGGTTTCGCTTTACAACACCCGTGGAAATCTCTTTCCCGCCGAAGTTTCTATGGTCAGCGGCAAGCGAACGTGAATTCGTCTAAAGGCACCAGTTCTGAAAAGATCATGCCTCAAGCATCTGGGTCGATTTCTTCTCAAGCCAGTGCTCCAGAGCAGACCGCTTCACCCTGTAGTAAGTCTTTCCGGGTCTACCAAGGTTATAGGCCGGAAGCTCCCTCGACTTGATCCACCGATAGACCGAATTGATGTGGACGGCAAGCTCCTGACTGACTTGCTGAGGGCTGAGCCACTCGTCCCGTTCAATAGGGCCTTCGCATTCCGCTCGTAACTGTCCGAGCAGGTCAGACACAGTTGTTGTATGTTGCACGGTTCTCATTTCCTCAGACCTCCTTATTAGAATAGTCACTGCTGTAGTATTTTCAGCGGACTTGTGCATTCTCCTTTGCAGAATTTCGGGCGTGGGAAAAAATCTTATTCCATCGGGTGGAAAGAGCACGTGGTCGAACTGGCTTGGGTCCCGGTGGGAGTCCCTTTGGGCCAGAAATGGAACCAGAAAACCAGAGGCGTAGGGGTAGGCCTCAGCCGATGGAAAGAATTCTTATTTTCTTGGCCGGAAAAGTGTCCGTGGTTCTGAGACATCCATCGATAAACTATTTTTCTTATTATTTTCCGCCGCCGAAAAAACCGTCCCCGTCGCTCAAAGCACCAGAACGGGCTTCTTGGGGGCAAGAAAACCGCCTCTGCTCACTCCGCTAAACCCGCTGCCACGGACTTGCAGGGTAAATTTAAAGGATTGCCACGGCCCCCCGGCCATTTCGCCTGTTTCTGCCACCGCCGAAATTTGCCCGAAAATTCGGGCAAAGGGACGTCGCTTTTCCAGCCGTTCGGTTTTTGGGGGCGCAATTCGGTGGCATGCCACAAAAATGCCACAGTAATGCCACAGTAATGCCACAGAACGGAGGTACGATGAGCATGAGAGAACGACGTTTCGTTTGCCCTGAGTGTGCGAGCAAGGAACTTGTCCTCGTCCGTGATGAGCGGGTTGCCTGCTCCCTCTACCAGTCGCAAAGAGGCGACACTGTTTGCTGGGAGTACGGTAAGGAGAGGCTCATAGATTCGACTCTGACAGAAATGCAGTGCGGCAACGGGCATCCCCTCGTGCTGAGAAATGGGCTTACCGTGGGCGATGATCTTGAGGCCCTCGAACAGTGGTTCTCGGAGCGTGGGCAGGAATCCCGACCCTCTTAGGCGATAGGCGGCATCGCTTTTCCAGCCGTTCGGTTTTTTCCCCGTAATGTCGTAGCTGGGGGGCACGAGAACATGGGAAATGGGAGCAAGGCAATGGCAGAGAAAGACTATTACCTTTTGATCATGGTCGGCGACGTTCAGCCGGAACTGAGTGAGCCGTTTCAATCGGAGGACGAACGAGACAAGGCCGCGTGGGACTATCGGCAGGAGGTCGATCCGGAAGGCCGAAACGGGCTGTACCGTCTCGATGTACCCAAGGGAGCGGCTCTCTTCTTGGCACCGTTTTCGGCCGGGTTTTTCGAGGAAGAGACCAACGACTGACCGTGCGATGGCTATGGCAACCATTGGCAAACGAGAGGAAATGAGAAATGAGCAATACGGCACACATTCAGCAGCAGACAACCATCGTGAAACACAGCGGGGAAAAGAGATTCGAGGTTGCGGTGTTCGACGACTTCGGGAGCGAGCACGTTGATCTCGATGTCCTCAATGATGAGGGAACCTTCTACGACGATCCCGTGGAGCTTCTGAGGGCATTTGTCAGGCTTGCCAAGGGCACTGATTACCCCACGCTGAAGGCCATCCTCGAACATGTCCGGGATCAGGCGTTGGGCGTCTTCATCGAGGGGGTCTATTACCCGTCAGAGCAAATTGCGAAGGTCTTCAGGGATGAGGGCTTCGGAGCATAGTTTGCCGGGACACAATGGGACATCGGCGGGCAGGAGATGACACATGGAAATCACGAGACCCAAGGACATGACGGAGGGACAGACAGGGGAAGCTGTCAAATGGCTGGTGGAGCACTGTGAACTCAGGGAATTGAGACGGAGGCAGAATCTTGTGGAAGTACAGATTCGAGAGGCATACGAGCAAAGGATTACGGAAGCCCTTGAGGATTTGCGGGCGATGGAGAGACATTTGCAGGCGGCAGTTTTACAGAAAACAAGCGTTGACAATTAGGTCAGCCAGCGTTAGCAGCAACCATCCGATTTGGTGAACGTGGCGGCAAGAAGAAGAACTGGACGGAAACGATGGACGAAGAAATCCAAAAAGATGTGAATGATTGTGGGCCGCAGGTCATCGAGCAGTATGTCGGGCAGCGGCAGGTTGTTCGGAGGTGTAAAATTGCCCTCGAAGCATCGTGGAACGAGGGAACCAGACTGCCCCATATGCTCATGTTAGGCTCCCCCGGCTTGGGGAAAACCGAATTGTGTCATTTGCTGGCACGAGAGATGGGCTGTGAACTCCATGAACAGTTGGCTCAGAACATCAGACTGCCGAAAGATCTTCACGCATTTCTTCTCAGTCCGAAAGACAAGGATGTTGTTCTGCTTGATGAGATTCACGAACTCCCCCCAGTGACCCAGACGACCCTGTACCGTGCCCTTGAGAATCAGCAGATTTTTTTGAGCACGAAGCAGGGCAAGAAAAGTCGTCCGATTTCGATCGCAAATTTTACGGTTCTCGGTGCGACAACGAACCCTGAGAGACTTTTGCAGCCCTTGAGAGATCGTTTTAAGGTGGTCTTAGACCTGACTTTCTATTCTTCCAGCGAACTTGAACAACTGCTCCGAAATCGGATCCGACGGCTGGCTTGGAACGTTGAGGATTCCGTCCTCTCGCTTATTGCTCAGCGAGGAAAAGGTACACCCCGCATTGCCCTCCGCTTGCTGGAATCGGTCAGGATGACCGCATGTGCTCAGAATGCTGAGGTCATCACACCGGAGCATTTCCATACGACCTGCCAACTCGAAGGAATTGACCCGCTCGGTCTCACATCGCAAGAGGTTCGTTATCTGCAAATTCTGTACGAAAACGACGGTGCGGTGAGATTAAACATCATTGCCTCACGGCTTGGAGTTCATCAGAAGCATGTTAGTTCGATTCTCGAACAGTTTTTGATCCGTGAGGGTTTGGTCACGAAAAACAACAGTGTCAGAGTGCTGACCCAATACGGATTGGAGCACTTCCGTGAACACCACTTGAACGGAGAAGCATCATGAAGTCCTACGACGCAGAGATTCCTGAATATGTTGACTGCACCCGCATGGCACAACTGATGCGGATCAGTCGCAGCCGTCTGTACCAGTTGATCGATCAGGGAATCGTACTACATCCTGTCTACCTGCTTTGTACTAAGCGTCCAGTCTACACCAAAGAAATGGCTGTGCGTAATTTGCAGGTGAAGGAGAAGAATGTCGGGATCAACGGACAGGTGATTATGTTCTATTCCTGCCGCCGAATTGATTCCCCAGTCGCCAAACCGAGAACTTCCCCATTTGAGAAAGTTCGGGAGAAAGAGATCACCCCCCCGAAGATCGCTACCAAACATACCCAACTCATGGAAGACCTCGAAGCCTTGGGTATCGACGGAGTCAAAGCGGATGAGGTCGATGCCGCCATTCGGAAATGCTTCCCCGAAGGAACGGGAGATGTCAGCGGTGACGAGACACTTCGGGCTGTCTTTCGGTACTTGAAGCGTCAGAATAGCGAACATAAGCATCGTACATAACAGCCATTATGTGCAGAGTTAGAGGTCAGGAGTTTAGAAATGGTTTCCAATTCGTGTCCGGAAGACGGCAAAAACAACGAACATAATGTTTTTCGGGGCATCTCCACCCGCCCAAAACAGGATGTTATCTTCTCTGAATTTCTCAGAGAACAGGACATCAGTTCTCATACTGTCGAAGCGTTGATTATGGATGTGCGGAAACTTGCGAAGTGGTTCAGTGCCGCCAATTCGGAACCGTGGGATGTTGCACGAGTGACGGGGCGAGACATCACTGATTTTAGGGAGCATCTCCGCCGAGAAAAGAAGCAGGCGGTGCCGACGGTGAACAGGTGCCTTGCTTCGTTGCGGAAGTATTTCAAATGGTTATGTCAAAAGGATTATATTGCCATGAATCCTACCATCGGTGTCAAGGAGTTGAGAAGACAACCGCTTGCTCCGCAGGGATTGACACGAGCAGAGGTTCGCAAGTTGCTTCGCGAGGTCGAACTCCGAAACGACGTTAGGGCAAAGGCAATTTTCAGTTTGGTGCTCTACTCCGGAGCACGACTCAGTGATGTCACGTCCTTGGAATTGTCCGACCTGTCGATCTCGGAGCGTGGTGGCACGGTCTATTACAGGTACGGCAAGGGTTCTAAGCAGAGAACGGTGCCATTGCCTCTGCAAGCCCGGAAAGCCTTGGGCGAGTACTTGGAGCGACGGCCGCCGGTCGATACTCAGAGAGTTTTCGTGGGAGAACGAGGTGCCTTGGACAGACGAGGCATCCAAGCCATTTTTGAGAAGTACAAAGCGCTGACAGGCATTGAGAATCTTCACTGCCATATCCTTCGGCATACCTTTTCGCACAATTTCCTCGCCAAGAATGCTGAAGGAGGGGCGGAGGGGAATCTCGTACAATTGGCGCAGTTGCTAGGCCATGAGTCTCTGACTACCACCGCCATTTATACGAGAACGTCATTGGATGAATTAAATGATGCTACGGAGCGGCTGACATATTGACGGCGTGCAAGGAGCCAGACAATTCCGTCTACAGCTTCTTATTCCTTCCGCCATTCACTGGACAGAATAGCAAAGTCTTCGAAGGTGATCTCGCAATCTCCAGTCAGATCTGCTGGTCCGAACGGAAAATACTTGCCGAAGGTACGTGTAGTTATGTCTAACCAACGGTCAGCTATGAACAGAAGGTCTTCAATCCCTCTGCCCTCCGGACAAGCGAAATCGGAACCGAATTCCCACCCTAAACGAGGGTAGTCCAAGCCATTTTGGCACATTCGCCATGTGTCAAGAACACCAATGACCGACTCATTTGTGAAATCCCATCCTTTAGCTATGTAGGTGCTCCGTCGTTGCATGTTCTCCGTGGTTTCTCCATTGGTACCGGTTTGCCCTGTCGTTTCCTTGTCAAAAAGACAGGTGGGTGCATACACCGAATTCCCAGATAAGCCACCCTTCTCCGAGTACCTTTCGCCACTAACCATGCCTGTCGCAAAGCAATGATCCAATTCCGAATAGTAAGCCAGAGTTCCTGTCAAACCGCCTGCGTTCTCGGAACCAAATACTCCACCCTTAGCGTAGCAGTTACGTATGTAAGTATAGTAATCAGCGAATCCAACCAATCCCCCGGCTATATCACTCGTGACATTTCCGATAGCAAAGCAGTATTCAATACGTGCATTTTCGGTATCTCCCACCAAACCTCCCGCCCACCGTCCCCCGGTAATACTGCCAGTGGCATATGATGTCTGTATTCGGCCTAAAGCACAACCTATTAACCCCCCACCGGATCCGTTAACATCTAAAGGAAGTTCAACGTTACCGGTGGCAAAACAGTGTGCCGTAAATCCGTTGTCGAGACCTATCAGTCCACCGACTTGATGCTCTCCACGAACATCACCTGTGGCACAACAGTTGACGATATTGCAGTACATGAAAGACCCGCCAATCAAACCTCCCGTCTCCGACGACCCGCCATAAACATCAACCGAAGAACTGCACCCTTGAGCAATGGAATACCAGTAGAGCCATCCGATTAATCCTCCAACGTATTCCCCTGTTGAAATGACTGCGCCGGATGACGAGCAATTTTCAATGTGGGTCTCGAATGCCTCTCCGACCAGCCCGCCTACCCGATTGCCTGTTCCACCATCAACATAGCAGTCTACAATGTGGACGTTTCTGAGGATTGCCGGAGTTCCCCTAGTGTATCCGAATAGCCCCACATAATCCCTGCCAATGGATCTGTAATTGAAGCCGGAAATAGAATGATTTCCTCCATCGAATACGCCGCTGAACCAGACCGTCTTGTTTCCTATAGGCGTAAAATTCGACTCGTTCGGTTCGGAAAAATCGATGTCGTTGGTCACGAGGAAGTACCTGCCCCAGTCAGCAGGTTTACGGGAAAGCTCCACCAGATGATCAGGCAACGAGATCAGATAGGGAGCATTCGGGTCTCCGGTCCCACCGCCATAGGAACCAGCAAAACAAGAAGCACTTAGTGCCACGATTGTCGCCGCAAGAATAGAGAAGTCTCGCATAAACTGCCCAGACCAAGCTACCACGATTGCTACACAGCCGTTTAGTAGTATACCACACCTGTCCTTAAAAAGCAAGCTACAGGTTCGTAGCACATCAGGGTTGAAGCATCCCCACTTTGGCGGCTATTGCCATGGGTACTGGGCTACCGTCCGTCCTCATTCTGTATCATTTCAAAGAACCACCACAAACGCGAAACACTTCTGACAGAGGTGGATGATCCACTCGTATTAGATCGTCAATTTCAAACAGACAGCCTAGCTCGTTCAATGCATGTAGGCTCAGTAACGAGGTTCATGAATTCAGTACCACCGCTTTCTTGGCGTGATTCACGCTGATAGCATTCTCCTTGTCCTCGGCTCTCCAACACATATAACTGTATTGCAGCATGGTCATTGCCTCAGCCGGACTATTCTTAGAACCCTGTGCGATGAGCCGTAGCGTCTCATCGGAAGCATGCCAATTCAGGGTTGTTACCCTCTGTCGAAGGATCTGGAAGATGTGGTCGTTCGTATACGGGGTCAGGTCACACCGGAGCGTGACGTGCTTCAAAACATCGTTGGAAATAGGTTCATCTTTTTCCGCGGAAAGAACAATCAAGTTGTTCAAAATCAAAGTGGAATCGTTCTGAGCGGGAGAGGAGCATGCGACGCATCCGTCGCGGATCAGACGGACCACCTGCCCAAGCGTTGTACATGGGAGTCTGGTCACATGTGGCACAAAGATCGTACTCGATTCCGTAATGCTCGTCCAGAACTGCGCTGGATCATCCCCGATTCCTAGAATATGGGCAGGTTCCCTCCACTCGGCGTTACCGAAGGCATGGTGAAGGGCTTGAGCAAGGTGCCGACGGCCCATTCCCGTCTTTCCGGTGATGAGAACGACGGGGTACCGAGGCCACCGGCCCGCCATCGTATCTGTGTGGAACTGGTCGACGAGGGCCGTCAATGCCACGCGAACCGGAAACTGCCCGACGACGTGCCAAAGTGAGGGCACGTAGTCATGCACAGAGGTTGCTACCGTGTCCTCGGCCTCAGCCATTCCCAATCCCTTCTAAGCCGAAAAACGGGAAGCCGAAGAGCAGCAACACGAAGCCCACGATGAGAACCCAAGCTGGGCACCAAAGAAACATGTCGGGGTGATAGATGTTCCCCCACCATCCCTGAACACTGCCCCGATAATAGCAGTCCGCATCAAAATCGTAGTAAATGTCGTCGCGGAGAAGATCCCTTTCGGCATGCCACTCGCCCTTGTAGTTGACCATAGAATCATACAAGCTGGGATCCCTAGGCCGAACGTCGGCGTAAACGTCATCCACGCTTCCCGCTCCCGGCACAAAGGCTATCAGGAACAGGACTCCAAAAAGAAGATAACCCCACATGTGGCACCACCCAACGAAACCCTTCCTGAGGAAATGAATGAAGAGGGCCACAAAATAGATGCCCCCAAGAACCGTTAGTACCGCACCCGGCGAATGGGTACTCGCTACAGCTAACATAAACTTTCTCCTGTAAAAACCATCATTCGACGTTCATCTGTTCTATGACACCCCAAAAAACCGAACGGCTGGAAAAAACCTCCCCCATAACAAGACGGGGGCATAGCAAGCTCCCGGTGCCTCCCTGAGAACTGTTTGGTAAAGGCGAGGGCAAGAAGATCCCCCACTGAGAAGTGCCGATCCTGAGGCCTCTGACGACCTTTCTGGGGCCACTGACACACCGGACGAGACGACCTCCTTCCAGCACACACCGTCCCACGAAATTTCCAGCCATTCGGTTTTTTAGACGGGAATTAGACAGCACACACAATCAACACAGGAGAGCAAATCATGCCAATCGAGACAGAAATCTACAAAGGTCATGTAATCAACATTGAGCACGACCCTGACCCCCTCGACCCCCGTCGAGACTACGACAACTTGACCGAGTTCCATTGCCTCAGCAGCCGGTACTATCTTGGGGAGCATCAGCATCGTTCAGCCGCAGACCTCGACGACGTGGTTCGAGAAGCCAAGAAGCAGGGCGACATGGTTCTCCGGCTCTATGCCTATGTCCACAGCGGTACCTATCTCTCCTTAGAACCTTTCTATGGGAAACTCCCTCAGGGCCATGCTGAATTCGACAGCGGCTGTTGCGGCGTGGTTATCGTTCGCCGCGAAAAAATGCTCAAAGAATTTGGGCGGAAGCGGTGGACGGCGGCATTGAGGCGAAGGGCCTACGAGATTGCCCAAAGCGATGTGGAGGTATTCACAAGTTATCTCAACGGCTCGGTCTATGGTTACGTCGTGGATGACCACGTCGAGTCGTGTTGGGGCTTCTACAGTATTGAGGAGGCCGTGGCGGAGGCCACGGGCGTCATTGATCACATGGTCATTGGCTCAGCCGGTGTCATGGGGAGTAGGTAGGCAGTAGCCGTAGTGATGCACTTCCAGCCGTTCGGTTTCTTGTCGTCAATAAGACAAAAGAACGGGAGACAGGCCATGAAGATCAAGGTGAGCAGGACAAGTATCGAGTTCATTAGGGAACAGGGCGACCCCAAGTTCTACGGGGTGCGAGGGGCCAAGGGTGAAAGCAACCTGTTCCACTGGCTAAGGAAACAATTGGCGAAGGGACACCGGGACCTACCTTCTGGCTTCCCCAAGGGTTGGATCAAGAAGAGGATGTGGAAAGACGGGCACATGGTGGACAGCATGCAACAGTATCTTCGCACCCGTAAGCCCATCGGAAAGGCCGGAGATGGTACCCCTCTCTACTTGTGCTTGCACAATGCCCAATGGGCAATTCGTGGGGCAGAAGTGAGCTGGAACGAGGGAGGCGTGAGGTTGGCGATGGAGATCATCACCATCTGTACGCCGGAATTAACGCTCAGGAACCCCGATGCCATTGCCGCCCAAAGCCAGCGAGTCTGGGAACAGATCGGTCGCCAATTAGGGGTTGCTTAATCGGGGCGTAACTAGAGGTTCCGGCGGCAGTTACAGTTCCAGAGGGGCGCATCCCCACCATACAGGCCGCTTTCCTATCGCGACACCTCTTTTTGCCTGTCAGACACTTGACAGGTCACTTCCAGCCGTCAGGAAATTCGTCGCTCATCGGAGGATGGACACATGAAAACTCGGTGAAGCGGAAGGAACCAGATCATGTTCCACAGGAATTGCAGAAAAAGGGGGTATGTTCAGCCCAGCAGGATAGGAGAAGGTTTTTTCCAGCCGTTCGATTTCTTGTTCCTAATGCCTTGGTGATCTGAAATGGACATCGCTCTGAGACAAAAAGAAGTCCTGTTGAAGAACAAGAAGTATGGAGCGTAACAAGTTAATAATGCGTTGCGGGATTAGGAATACATTACGGCACATCTAATCATAAACCCAGCATTTGCGACCCGTTACGTTAGACGTATTAACTTTTCCAGCCGTTCGGTTTTTTAACTCTAATGCATAAACCACGTGGGAAAAAATGATAAACGTGAGGGACGAACAATGCAAGACAAAAATTTGAAGCCACCCTAGTAAGGCTGAATCATGAGAACGTTTCCCTAGTGGTTTGTCTGTGAGTAGTAAACCTATTTAGGCGGCAATGAAGGCCCTGAGTTTTGGGCCTTTTTAACGCTGCCACAAAATAAAAATATGAAAGGATTATAGCAATGAGTAATGGTAAGAAAAAAAAGAAAGTAACACCGAACCTGAAGTTTAGCAGCTTCAACAACATCCAAGAAACCACGCAAGAAGGCACGCCTGAGGAGTTTACTTTCGGTGAACTGAAGCTGTCCTCATGCTATAGCCTGAATTTGGGTATGTATGACGAGGGCTTTGCCCAGCTCCTTGCACATATTCAGCTTCATGGTATTCAGCATCATATTCTTGTCGATGAACACGGTCGTGTAATTGATGGGGCAAGGAGATTGCGGGTTGCCCAGAAGCTGAAGATGAAGAACGTGCCCGTCAGGGTCATCGCAGGGTTGACTGAGACGGAGAAGTATGATCTCGCTGAATCACTAAACATCCTGCGGAGGCACCTGACCCGCGACCAGATCAAGAAGATCGTCAGCGAAAACGAAAGGACGCTTACGCCTCTCGTTATTAAGATGCGAAAAGAGGGCAAGAGCTTACGCCAGATTGGAGAGATGCTGGGCCTGAGCCATGAGACCGTACGGTACAGGCTTGAGAAGGCAGGTATCGACGCCACTGAAGAATGCCCCGAAGTTGTGGTGGGTAAGGATGGCAAGAAGTACCGCAGCACGAAGATTAAGCCCCAGCGTCAGGCTACCATAACAGTAGCTACTGTGGCGGAAGCCGGACGGGCAATCGCGGCATGCCAGTCCACTGGTGATCAGTTCCCGAAGAAGGACATCTCGCTCAAGCGGGCCGAAAGGATTGTCCGTCAGAAGGAGAACGAAAAGTCCAGAGGCAAGGACTACGCTGATCTGGAAGCTGGCTCAGTCAAGTTGATGTTGGGTGATTTTCGGGAGAGGTTTTCGGAAATCGACGATGACAGCATCGATCTGGTTTTTACCGATCCGTTATATGAACGTGAAAGCCTGCCCATCTGGCTGGATCTCTCCCGCATTTGTGCTGCAAAACTTAAGCCGGGGGGCTTGCTGGTCACGTATTCGGGAAACCAGTTTCTCCCCGAAGTGATCCAGATGCTGGGCAAGCACCTCACGTACCTCTGGACGGCAGCAGTTCGCCACAGCGGGGCAAAGAAGATGTTCCGACCGGTAAAGGTGCATCAGGCATGGAAGCCGATTTTGATCTATTACAAAGAGCCGTTGGACCGGCACTGGCACCCGTTCCTCGACATGGTGAGTGGCGGCGAAGAAAAAGCTGACCACCCTTTTCAGCAGTCGACGGCAGAAGCACTCCATTACATCAAGGCACTGGTACGGCCAAGTGCGACGTTGTGTGATCCGATGCTTGGCTCCGGAACTACTCTCGTGGCTGGATTGCATGCGAATCTGGGTCTCTCCCTGATCGGTTGTGAAATCGACAAAGCGGCGTATGCCGTCGCCGAGCAGAGAATCAAGAGGGTTCAGGCTGAACTGAGTAAGACGAAGGAATCGGCATGACCATGCACAAGAAACATTTCAACCTGCTCAGTGCACGGGCTGTCTGCCCTCACGAGACGCTGGAAGGGGAACTCCGGACCATGGAGCAAGAAAAGTACTTCATCAAGACGGTGTACTTCCACCGTGCTACAGGTGCCATGCCCCGAATGGCGGTGGTTAGGTGCTATGAGATGAATCTGCACAGATTTGCAGAGTGGTTTAAGTTCAACTGCACACGAACCCACCCGGAGGTGATCGTCTCAATCGAAAAAGAGGTCGTGTGATAGAGCTAGAGTAGAAACTGTAAATGCATTCTCAATACGAATGGAGAATAAAATGAAAAAACGTAAGCTCACATTAGCGGTGAACAGGAAAAGTGGGCACACTCGCTGTCGCCCCAAGCTGAAAGAAGTCTATGCCTCGAATGGCATCAGGCTTTACAACAATGACTGCCTCGATGTCATTCCTCGGCTTCAGGACGAGAGTATTGATCTTGTGCTGTGTTCGCCTCCGTATAATGTTAACCTTGGGAAAAACAAATACAATAAGAATCCCTATGACATTTACGATGACAACAGGGAGCACACCGAGTACGTCGGCTGGATGGAGAGCATCTTCCGCTCGCTTTATCCGAAGTTGCGGGAGGGCGGACGCATCTCTATCGTCATCGGTGATGCGAAGAACGGTAGGGTATCTACACACTCCGACATCATCCAGTTCATGAAGACAGGGTACGCAAAACTTGGACACTTGATCTGGAACAAAAATCAGGTCGCTAACCGGAGAGCATGGGGTAGCTGGTGCTCACCCTCTTGCCCTTCATTCCCTACGCCCTTCGAACACATCCTCATTTTTGGCAAGGAGACTCGAAAGTTACAGACGAAAGGATTGACGGATTTGATTCGGGAGGAGTTTATTCCTTGGACGCTCGCCCAATGGGACATTGCCCCTGAACACCGAATGAAGAAGGTCGGGCATCCTGCCATGTTTCCGCTGGAGATACCCTTGCGGCTGATCAAGATGCTTTCGTGGGTTGGTGCCACGGTATTAGATCCGTTCAACGGAGCCGGGACCTCCGGTTTGGCCTGTCAAGCGCTTGACAGGAAGTACATCGGAATCGAGTTGAGCAAGAAGTACTGTCAAATCAGTGTCAACAGGTGGAAAGATGCCAAGAGAGTGGCAGCATAGAAAGGAAGGTGTCTTATGAGCTTGGAAACTCACACATGTTCCCTGAGTCGGGGAATCAGTCGGTCTAAGGAATTCGAGAAGAAGGGGCTGGCACAATATGCCGTGAACGTCGGCCTCAAGTGCCTGCACGACTGTGCCTACTGTAGCACCGGTGCGATGCTGAGAACCCACACGGTCTTCACCCGGATCGGCAGGAGTTCTTTCGAGCAAGGGTATGCCGTAGTCGATCCTGACATCGCTACTAAGGTCGCCCACGATGCCAAGCACAGGAGGCAAAGGGGTCTTGTCCAGCTTTGCACCACTGTCGACGCTTGGTGTCCGGCGGCTCAGCAGTATGGGCTTGGAAGGAAATGTCTCAAAGCTCTGCTGGCAGAGACTGGGTGGACGGTACGCATCTTGACCAAGAATGCGGCTGTCGAGAAGGAATTTGACCTCATCGAAAAGCATAGGGACAGGGTTCTGCTCGGAATCTCGATCACTTCGCCTCCGAGGCACTCGGCAAAGATGCAGGTGGTTGAACGGAATGCCTCGCCTATCGCAGAGAGGGTTAGGGTCATGGAGCAGGCCCATCGTCTGGGCTTGAGAACCTACGCCATGTTCTGCCCCATGCTCCCGGCAATTGCCAGCTCACGGGAAGACATTGATGAGCTGGTGCAATGGGCTGAGGCAATTGGAGCGGAAGAGATCTTTGCCGAAGCCGTCAACCCCAGAGGGAGAGGTCTGGTGCTGACTCAGGAAGCTCTGAAGAAAGCAGGCTACGAGGAGGAGGCAAGAGCGGTCGAGGCAGTGCGAAAGAAAGCCAACTGGTCTGAGTACGTGAAGGATCTTGTGAAGAACGTTCAGGCCTCCGTCAAGCAGTACTCGGACATCGGGAAGTTGAGGTTTTTGCAGTACCCCTCCGGACTTCTGCCGGAGGATCGGCTGGAAATCGAAAACGATGATCAGGGTGTTGTGTGGCTGTAAGAAAGCAGCCCAAGGACTGGGAAAGGAGAAGTGTTATGGCTAGTCCGTTAAATGTAACACGGAATGACTACAGGAAGAACCCGAAGGGCAGCACCGTCCACACGCCTGATTATGTGTGTCAGTTTCTGTACGACATCATCGCCCCCGTGCTGAAGCCCAAGGTCATCCTTGATCCGGCCATTGGCAAAGGGGCTTTGACGAATCCGTGGCGAAAACAGTGCCACGTCATCGGTGTCGACATCGAGTGCAATTCGAGACGATATGCTGACGAATTTGTGTGCGGGAAATTCGAAGACCTTCAGCGGTGGGATAGGCGCCGTCCGGATTTGGTGCTGTGTAATCCTCCCTTTAACGGGGCACGTAAACGCAAGCTCTATTCTGAAGTCTTCCTCCGTAAGATCACTGAACTCTTCGGAATCAACATCCCTGTGGTTCTTTTTGCCCCCATGGGTCTTCGCCTGAACCAGAAGAAGACGAGCAGTCGGTGGAAATGGGCAAGGGATCATGGGCCACGGATCACAAGCATCGTGTCCCTCCCGTTGGATGTGTTTCCCGATGTGAAATTCCATAGTGAAGTTCTGCTCTTTAACATCCCGACAGCCCATCCGCATTATTGGCTAGAGGAAAGGTACTTGGCGGCATGATCACAAACGACACAGGGTCGTTTGCGAAGACAATGGTTCTATTATCAAAAGGAAACACACTATGAAATTCCGGAACAATCAAAAGCGATTCAACCACAGACGCTCTAAACGTCAGAAGCGTCTTCAAGCAAAGAAACAACATGAGTTTCGTTGGCAAAGTGAAATGGCAATGAGAGAACAGAGACAGGTGAAGACTATGGGGCTGTGTATGGATTCTATCTGGGTGCAAAATGACGATGCGGAGATCGTCAGCACGAATTATTGGAAGAGTAGTATGGCCGAAAAGGGCTTCTATTTCTTATCGATAAACGCAGGGGCTTTCCGCCTTTTAGTTCCGGAAAGGCTGAAACCAGTGATACAGGAATTGAGATCTGCTCAATACTGCATCATTTCAAAAGGCCCTTCACTCAGCCCTTTATATCCGTACGCAATTGAGCTTCTGTTTGAAGACAATACCTCGACCCCCTATCACCTGATCTTATGTGAGCGGCAACTTGACAGAAACCCTTCAGGCTCAGATGCAGGTCGCGTATTCAAGTTCTCCGTTTGGACAAAGGGGTGTGAAAAGGCCTTGGAAATGGATGCCTATTTCAGAGTTGTTGACAGGATTCCTTACCTTAAAGAACTCGGCAAAGAACTCGAAAACGAGGATCAGAAGGGAGACCATCATGAAGAATGAAAGCAGGGAAGATCGTATTCGGCAGGAAATACAAAAACTCCTGTCGGAACAGGCACGGAGCAAAGGCAAAGAAGACAGCACAGTGGTATTCCACATGCTGAATGTCAAGGCACTCAAGTTGCCATTCCAATTACTGAAGAAGTATGAACATTACCTCGATCTCTTATGGAACACAAACGTGACGTTCGGGTACCCCGATCTGACCGATGAGCAGAGGGCGGCACTGGAGAAGGTACACCTGAATGTAGTATGTATTCAGGCGGAACTCCCATTATCGGAGAAGAATCTGGATCCGCACATCTTATTTGTCACTGATCGGGAGACTTTCACAGAAGAAATAGAAAGGCTTGCTTGTGAAATCGGTGATATGGAATTTGCCGTGAGAATCAGGGACTGCATGTACTCTGATCTCGGAATGTTACCCGACTGGGGATTCATGGAAGGCTGATAATAGTCACAACGTCGGTACAGTGGTGGCCACCACATTTTCAGAAAATCAGAACAGTCTGCACGTTGAAAAGCGAAAGATGAATCCTCATAATCGGTAGCAGTAATATGATTTCCATTTTGAGAAAGATGAGTAAAGGCAAAGAGCACGCTGCTTGTGTAGGCTCCTATTCGCCCGCCGGACGAGTACCCAACTTAGCAAGCCTGCGATTCGTCTTTGAATGACATGCACGGAAATTCTCCAGACAACAAGACCTTCGTCACCATGCAAGATCTGATGGAACAAATGGACATCAGTGATAAGACACTATATCGACTCATGGACTCAGGGGAGCTACCCCCCTTCTCCTATGGCTCCAAGACCTCCCGTAAGAAGGGCTGGCATGCGGCCGTCCTCGAACGTCACGCCATGGGAAGATATGAACAATTAACCGGCAAGAAGCACATCCGTGACGCCGGTCAAGTCCGGGCTGAGGATATGGGCATAGTGCCGCTGCGTCGTAGTAATCGTACTGTGGCCAAGCAGAATGCTGACCTTGATGATAGGGACGCCGCGAAGCAGAAGCTGGGTCGCAAAGTAGTGGCGAAAGGCATGAGGCCCTCCTCCAGCAAGTCCCGCGTCGCAACAGGCTTCGTGTATTCGTCCGGATAGCACAAACCTCGTCAGCGGCTCCTTACCCGGCGACAGAAATACGAAATCCGTCGCCTTTGCCTTCCTCCCCTCCCTCATTTGCCCCAAAACGGTCATAGCCATATCGTTGAGTCCCACCGTCCGTCTCTTTCTGCCCTTGCCGACCACGGTGAGGGTCTTCTGGTGGAGGTCGCAGTTCCGCCATCTAAGGCTGCACATCTCGTGTGCCCTCAGCCCTGTGTTGGCCAAGAACAAGACCCAAGGTCGAACGATCTCGGAGCAGATTTCCAGTACTGACCGGTACTCGTCTTCGTTGATGAAGATCACGTCGGGCGGATCTTCCTTCAGTTTCTTTATGCCGGTCGCCGGGTTGTCAATACCGTAGTTACTGTGGATGTACTTGCACAAGCTCTTGATGGCACACATTGTATTATTCACGGTTTTGTTGATCACCCCCCGGCTCAACTGATGGTTGATATAAGTGTTTATGTGCAGCTTGGTCAGGTCGCTGACATAGACCACGTCGTCAGGAAGAAAAGCCAAGAATCTCTGTATCTCATAGATATACAGTTCTGCCGTCCGGGGGGTGTAGCCTTGGCAGAAAGCCTCCCAATGGCCCACCGCCTCATCGAACAGGACTGGCTCGATGATCTCTTCCCGCTTCAAAATCTGTTCTCGTTTTTCGCAGTGATCCTTGAAGCTGAGGGCCACTGATTTGTCCTTGAAGGACTTGCTCCCTTTATCCACGCTGCCGTCAGGCAGGGTCACATGCCAGAAGACCCTCCACCGTTTGCCGGTCTTATCCCAACCCATTGATGCCATGCTCTATTCTCCTTAATGCGACTCACAAGGTCGCCTATAAAGGAGAATACCGCGACGATTTTCGCTTTGCAAATTCTTTCGAGGTAATGCCAAAAATGAGTTTGAGGTCTTATGCCATCCAGATTTTTTTCACCAAATTTTCACCAAGGGGGCATAAAAAAGGGGCTGTTTTTAGCCCCAAGAAATCACGTAAGTCCTTTATTTACAGGCAATTGCGAGCGAAAGGAGTCGAACCTTCACGGGTATTACCCACCAGGACCTAAACCTGGCGCGTCTGCCAATTCCGCCACGCTCGCGTCATAATCCCTTGCTGAGGCCCCGCCCCGAATCATTCCTCCAAAGCGGAAATCCACGGCCTCGCACGCTCATTTTCACCTCGCTCAGAACAGCCCTTCTTCCTCACCCTCGTCACCGTCCCCCTCCAGTTCCTCCTCTCCCTTCTCATGACCGCCCTTTTCAGCGCTCTTTTCCTCGCGCGCCGCCTCCTCCCAATCCAGCCCTGACTCCGCCGTAATCTTATCGATCTTCTTCTCCGCCGCCTGCAAGATCCTCCGGCAGTGCTTGATCAGCGCCATGCCCCTTTCATACTGCCCCAGGCTCTCATCCAACAACGTCTGGCCGCTCTCGATCCGTCCCACAATATCCGTCAGGGCCCGAATCGCTTCTTCGAAACTCAGCTTGCTGATGTCGTCCTGTTTCTTCGCCATATCGCACCGCCCGGCCGCAGCCGCCAAAGTCACTCGCTCACTTTCCTTACGTCGCTCTCAACCCGCCCCCGCTCCGCAAACTCTGTCACAATCGTATCCCCCACCGCCACATCCGCCGCCCGAGTAACCACTCGCCCCGTTCGCGCGTTCTTGGTAATACTGTAACCACGCTTCAAAACGCTCCGCGGATCGAGAGCCTCCAATCTATTCTCCAACGCCGTCAATTTCAACCGCTTTTCCCCCGCAACGGCCCCCCACGCCGCCCGCAGCCGCCCCGAATGCTCCTCAACCTGCACATGTTTCACCCCCACGACCCGATGCGGCTCAATTCGCGCCACCAACCGCCCCACGCGATCCAACTGCTCCCGCAACCGTCCGAACAACCCTTTTGCCGCCTCCGCGAGGCGCCCGGCCAGCTCATGCACCTCCACGTGTCGCCGCCCCAGGAGCCGGTGCGGCTCGATCCGCAGCACCACCCGCTGCATAGCCTCCAACCGCTCCCGCAAACCCGCAAACAGCCCTCGTCCCGCCTCCGCCAGACGCATCGACCGCTCGTCCACCATCTGTGAAGCATTGTGCACGATCCACCGCGGATTGCGGAACACCGCACTCGCCTCCACCGTCGCCAACTGATGCCGATACAGATCCACCCGCCGCCGCACGTCCCCCGCCAATCGCCGCTGGGCCTCCGCCAATCGCCCCAGAACCTCCTCCCGGTCCGTAACGGCAATCACCCCCGCCTTCGTCGGCGTCGACGCCCGGGCATCCGCCACAAGATCTGCAATCGTCACGTCCACCTCGTGCCCCACCGCACTGATCACCGGGATTGCCGACGCATAGATCGCCCGCGCCACAACCTCCTCGTTAAACGCCCACAAATCCTCCAACGACCCGCCACCGCGCCCCACGATCAGCACATCCAGCTTCAGCCGCCGGTTCCGCCGATTCAGCGACCGTATGGCCGCCGCGATCTTCTCCGCCGCCCCCGGCCCCTGCACCGGCGCCGCACATAGAAACAGCCGCGCGCACGGCCAGCGGTTATAAATACTGTCAGCAATATCCCAAACCGCCGCCCCCGACTCGCTCGTCACAATCCCGATCCGCATCGGATACCGCGGAATCGGCTTCTTGTGCGCCTCGTCAAAAAGCCCCTCCGCCCGCAGACGCCGCACCATCTGCTCGAACGCCAACTGCAGGGCCCCCACCCCCGCCGGCTCCAGCTTGTCCGCATAAAACTGGTACCGCCCCTGCGGCACGTAAACCTCCACGTGCCCCGTAGCCAGTACCGCCATCCCGTTTTCCGGCGAGAACTTCAGCCCCCGTACACTGCTGGCCCACATCACGCACGCCAACTGGCTGCCCTCATCCTTCAGCGAAAAATAACAATGCCCGCTGTGATGCCGCCGCCAGTCGCTAACCTCCCCCGCAACAACCATCCGTCCAGGCAGACGCTCCTCCAGCGCCACCCGAGCCAACGTATTCACCTCGCTAACCGTATAAGTCCGAATCTCACGCTTCTTAGCCATCCCCCCATTATAGCGATTCCTCCAATTTGTCCACCCGCCTCTTTCTCCCGCCGCCGCAGAACACTACTTGCAATGGGGCCGGATTGTCTTATACTGCCGCCGTGCAGGTTTTCTCAAAATTCCGTGTTTTTTCTTGCAACCGGTATAGCAAATTTGCGATATTACTTAATTAAAGCGAAAAAGATTCGTGAAAATCAGTGTTGATTCGTGGCTTTAGTCAGATGTCGCGCGCCCAACTCGCTCAAAAGCCGTTGAAATGCTCCGGCCGGCCGTCGTCGCTGTCGTAGCCGACCTCCTCGGTCCCCTCCTCACAGACCTGTACGCGCTCAATGCTCTCGGCCTGCTTTGTGTGGCTGTCGACCGTCACCAGCACCGCACTCATCCGCACGTCCCCGGTCGCAATCTCAAATGGGTACGGCATCTGCGTCCGAAACGCCCGAATCACGCTTTCCGTCCGCCGCCCCAACACCGAATCATGCGACCCCGTCATCCCCACGTCGGTTATGTATGCCGTCCCTCGCGGCAGTATCCGCTCATCCGCCGTCGGGACGTGCGTATGCGTCCCGAAAACGCAGCTCACCTTGCCGTCCAGGTAGTACCCCATCGCCACCTTCTCGCTGGTAGCCTCCGAGTGCATATCCACGAACACCACGTCGGCCACCTGAGCAAGCCGCGGCAAGAGACTGTCGATCTTCGCATACGGACAATCCGCCGGCTTCATGAAGATCCGCCCAATCAGCGCCACCACCCCCACGCGCACGCCCTTGCCCGTCTGGTAGACGGCAAAGTCCCTGCCCGCCGCCGCCGGCGAAAGGTTCGCCGGCCTCACGATATTGTCCGCTGTCTCCAGAACAGGGATGATCTCCTTCTTGCGATAGGCGTGGTCGCCCAATGTAACCAGGTGCACCCCATACTTGAGCAGCTTCTCGTAAATCTGCGGCGTGATCCCCGATCCGCCCGCCGCGTTCTCCGCATTGGCGATCACGCAGTCAACCCCTCGCTCCTTCACCACCCGGGCCAACTGCTGCGACAGCACACGCCGGCCCGGCCGCCCCACTACGTCCCCAATGCAAAGCACATTAATCTTCATGCCATCTCCATGTCAGAGCGACGGCATGCCGCCCGATTCCCGCCTGCCGGGCCATCGCCTCATCGTCATTCCCGCAAAGGCGGGAACCCGGACTTCTTGAAAACACCTGCTAATGTACTGCCAACATCCCTTGGCCTAACGGGCGTACTCGATACACCGCACCTCCCGCAGCAGCGTCACCTTGATCTCACCCGGATACGTCATCTCTTCTTCGATCTTCTTGGCGATCTCACGGGCCATCAACACCGCCCCATCATCGCTGACGCTGTCGGCGTTGACAATCACGCGTACCTCGCGGCCCGCCTGAATCGCATAGCAGTTCTCTACGCCCTTGAAGCCGCTGGCAATCTCCTCCAGCTTTTCAAGCCGCTTGATATACCGCTCCAACGTCTCGCGCCGAGCGCCCGGACGCGACGCACTGATCGCATCCGAAGCCGCAATCAGAGGCGTATACGGATTCGTTGCCGGCACATCGCCGTGATGTGCCTCCACGGCGTTCAAAACGATATCCGACTCCTTGAACCGCTTCAGGAAGTTCATCCCGATGGCCGGGTGCCCGCCTTCCATCTCCCGGTCCATCGCCTTGCCGATATCGTGCAGGAACCCTGCTCGCCGGGCGATAGATCCGTCCAGCCCCAACTCATCCGCCATAACCTGCGCCAGATACGCTACCTCGACACTGTGCCGCAGCACATTCTGGCCGAAACTCGTCCGGTAGTTCAGTGCCCCGATCATCGACAGGATCTTGTTGTTCAGGCCCCGAACATCCACTTCGACCGCCGCCTCCTTGCCGATCTGCAGCACCTTGGCATGGACATCCTTCTTCGTCTGCGCGACCAGCTCTTCGATCCGCGTCGGATGGATCCGCCCGTCCTGGATCAGCCGCTCCATGCTCAGTCGCGCAATCTCCCGCCGAACAGGGTTAAACCCGCTGACGACTATCACGCCCGGCGTGTCGTCCACAATCACATCCACACCGGTCGCCTTCTCGAACGCCCGGATATTCCTGCCCTCCCGTCCGATAATGCGACCCTTCATATCGTCGCTGGGGATATCCACCATCGAAACGCTCACCTCGCACGTCTGCTCCGCCGCATAGCGCTGGATGGCCGTGCTGATGATCTCGCGGCTTTTCTCCTCAGCAATCTCCTCCGTCTCCTGAATCCGCTGTTGGATGATGGCACTCATCTCATGCTCGCATTCGTCCTCTAATCGCTTCAGCAGAAGCTCTTTCGCCTCCTCAATATCCATCGAAGTGATCTTCAAGAGCTGGTTCTTCTGCTGCGCCACAAGGCTCGAAACATGCTTGTGCTTGGCATCCAGGCTTTGATGTTTCCGCGCCAGTTCCTCCTCAAGTTCCTTAAAGCGCTTCTCTCGCTGGGCGATCTGCTCCGCCTGCCGGTCCAGCACGTCCTCGCGCTTTGACAGCCGCCGCTCCTGGTTGCGAAGGTCGGCCTGGATCTCATTGACTTCGTTGGTAAACTCCTCACGCTTCTTGATCAGTTCCGCCGCAGCGTCCAGTTGGGCCGTCTTGATAATGTTTTCGGCCTCACGATTGGCGGCCTCGATCTTCGCCTTCAGCTCCTCGTCGAGACGCCGCATCTTGAATTGACCGATAAAGTGCTGCGCCCCATAAACAGCCGCACCACCAATAATGAGACATATCAGGCCAACAACCGCAGGGTGAATGCTGCCGAGAAGAAACACGACTCCCGGCATCTGTAAGGGTATATCCATCGCTTTTACCTTTCCTCAAGCCGCCGGGCATTGCGCACCAGATAAACCGGCATACCACTCAGGAAAGCAAAAGCCAAAGAATTGTCACGCGAATGGAAACTTGACTATGGCCACAAACTCCCGGACCGCCCCGCCGCGCGTATTAGACGCACCGCAACCCCGGCACGGCGTCCCCCCAAAAACCCGCACGGCGTTTCAAAAATGGCGTTTATCTTCCGTTTCAAAGTCAGACCACCGCTTCTATAACTGATTTCCCAATCGCCGCACTCACCAACGCACCTGGAAACCTGACTCGACAGCCGCTCAGGACCGCCTTTCGCCTTTTCCTTGTGCCATCGGTGTTCTCATAACTTTTACTACCCGTCCGGTCTCTATAGTGGCCGGCCTTAACACTCCAGACAGCAATTGCCGATTTTGTCTCGAATACTGCCGCTGGAAGCCGTAAAGCACGCCAACCCGGCTCAAATAATAGGTTAGTATATAGTTTCTGATTATCTTATGCTTATTCTTCCAATCGTCAAGCAAAAACGCCAGCATTGAACGTTTTTTTCCGACAAATCTTCTCCGCCTCATATCTGGCAAACAAACAACTATAGTGGCCCGACCCCCTGGCGGTTCATCCAAACCCCGCGAATATCGAAACTCAAGCCGCCGGACCTCCATTTTATGGGACAGGTACTCCGACCCCGACCGTCGACAGCTGCCGCCGGCTGGCCGCTCGATCTGCGCAACCCTCAAAACGTGTTTTTTCATAATTTCAAATTAAAACGCTCTTGTCGACGACCGAAAAAACTTACGCCGGTCCAGCCACCTGCATGCCCCCTCGCAGGCCGGGCCGGATGTGTTGCTTGCTCTGAGCCACGGATTTCGGAAACGGGTGGTTGATATGCACAAAAGGAAAGATGTATTGACGACCGGGCAGGTCGCGCAAATATGCAATGTCGCTCCGAGAACCGTCACAAAGTGGTTTGATTCCGGCCAACTGAAAGGCTACAGAATCCCCGGTTCGCGCGACCGCCGAATCCCCACCTCCGAACTCATCCGCTTCATGAGGGCACACGATATGCCCACCGACAGGCTCGAAGTCGGCAAGATCCGTGTACTCGTCATCGACAGTGACTGGAAAACCGCAGAAGACCTCGCCGCCTCGCTCGAGGCGAAAGGCAGCTACGAAGTCCGCACCGCTCAGAGCAGCTTCGACGCCGGCCTCGTCGCACAGAAAATCCTCCCCCACGTAATCCTGATCAACCTTATGGCCCCGGAAATCGATGCCAAGCAGGTCTGCAAGTACGTCCGCTCCACCGAAGATCTGGCCCAAACCAAGGTCGTGGCCGTCGCCGCAAACCTTCGCGACAGCGAGGCTGAAGCCCTTCACGAACAGGGCTTCGATGCCGTCATCACCAAGCCGAACGAGACCGCCGAAGTCATCAAAGCCATCCAGGAAGTCACCTCCATCATCTATTGACTCGTCGCATCCTGCCCCCCGTAAGATCGGTTGGTAAAATGACTTAGAGAGCGTCTACGTCCCCGGGATAACGGTAACCGATCCTACTCAATCTCTTTGAACTTCGACTGTGCCGCCCCGCAAACCGGACACCTCTCCGGCGCTCCATCCAGAACCGTATTCCCACACACGCCGCACACGAAGATCTTATGTTGCGGCATGTCTTCGCCCGACTTGATCTTCTCCAGCGCTTGCAGATACAGACTGTAGTGAACCTGCTCCACAGCCAGCGCATTCTTAAACGACATCAGGGCAGCTTCCTGATTCTCCGCCCGCGCTTCCTCGATGAAATCGGGGTACATCTGCTTGAACTCGAATTCCTCGCCGTGCATCGCCTCTTCCAGGTTTTCCCGCGTCGACTGCGTCGTTTTCATAACCCACAGATGCGCATTCGCATGAACCATCTCTGAAGCCGCCGCCGCCCGAAACAGCTTGGCCACCTGCACGAACCCCTCCTTTTCCGCACGGTTTGCAAACGCCAGATACTTAAGATTCGCCTGACTTTCGCCGGCAAATGCCTTCTGCAAATTCTCACTCGTCGACATACAACATCCTTTGCCTAAAACAACACATCACAATCGCCCCATCATGGGGCGCAACCCCCATGATTATACGGCTCTTCACCGCCCGAAACACAACAAATCCCCCAATTTCCCGTCAAATAACCTGGTTCTCGCTCGGCGCAAAAGCAATCCCGCGGCCCTTGTTGGAACCGCGGGATTGTCAGTATCCAAATTATATGTGCCGAAGCTACAGCGACAACAGGAACTCCATGAGGTCCGACAACTCTTTTTCCGACAGCTTGGACGTCTGCCCGTGCTTGTCGTCAACATTATGCTCCGTCAGCACGTCCCTCAGCGTTGGCGCCCGGCCGTCATGCAGGTATGGCCCCGTCCGCCACAGTTCCAACAAAGTCGGCGTGTCGAACTGCATCCCCACCTCGCGATATCTGCCTAATGCCACATCGTACTTCTGCATGTTCGTGTAAAGCGGTGCCGGATGACAATGTGCACAGCCGGCATCCTTAAAGACCTTTTCCCCGCGCTTGGCCGCCTCGCTCAGCTTGCCGTTCACCAGATACGGACTCGGTACCGGTTTCAATGCCTGGAGGTACTTGTCCATTGCAACGGCTTCTTCCTCCGGCCGCACTGCAAACAGGATATATCGTATCCCACTTCGTACCGCCGCTTCCCCTGTCGCCCGGACACCACTGGCCATCGCCGGCGGCGTCTTGTGGGTAAACAACAGACTCTTTGTGTTCTTCGGATTGCCTAAGCCGTCATTCATCAGGTCCCAGTTCAACGAATCCGCTCGCCCGCCGCCCGGATGACAGCTCGCACAACTCTGCCAGTGCTGGAAGCAGATCGTCGCGTCATGGAACAGCATCTCCCCCCTGCGGACGTCGTCCATGGCGACCTTCTCGCCTAACGGAATCGACTTTGCCCGCGGCCGAACCGCCGGATCGATATCGATCACCCCCAGACTGTCAGAAAAGTACTCCGCCGCGTACACCTTTGTCCCGATCACCGCAAGCCCCCGAGGTCCGTTGCCGGCCAACTTCAGGCGCCGACGCAGCATCACCAGAAATGCCAGATCATTCGGAACGTCATCCGCTGACGAAGAGGCGTCCGAAACCCGCTCGCCCGCGGCCACCTTCGCCAGCTTCTCATGCAGTCCGGCCCGGTCGATTACGCTCACCTCGTGCGTCCCTGCGTGCGTCAGGACGATCCATTTCCCATCCGCCGTGCAGACGACCCCGTGCGGATTGGCGCCGCCGAGATCCACGTCGTCCACCAGGACCGTATTGACCACAGCCTGCCCCGGGACATCGATAATTGTCAGCGCGTTAGTATTCATCCAGCCCCGCTCCAACTGCGTCGTCGGAAGCTGATAGCGCGCCAAGACATGCGTCACATAGGCATTCTTGCCGTCCGGCGATATGGCAATCCCCCGGAGGGTGACGCTGCCGTTTGGCAGTTGCAGGTTCTTGACCACCTTCTTCTGCGCCGTATCGACAACCGACACGGCCGCGGCGGCATAATCCGCATCAGCCGCCCCTGCCGAAAGATGATTCGCCACAAACAGCGTCTTTCCGTCCTCGGTCAGGGCAGCCGCCACCGGCTCCCGCACTGCCGGAATGGCCACAACCTGCTTCTTCGCCGCCAGATCAACCACGCCGATCGTGTTATTGAACTGGTTGCACACATACAGGGTCTTGCCGTCTGCGCTGGCCACCACGTCAACCGGCGTATGGCCGACGGCGATGCTGTCGACCACCTTTCCTTTCGCAAGATCGACAACGTCCACCTTGCCCGCAACCACCGCCGACGTCACATACAGCGTCTTGCCATCCGGCGAGAGTGCCAGACCGGTCGGACTCTCCGAGACCTTGATCGTCCGGATGACCTTGCCCTTGGCCGGCTCAAATACCGCGACCTGCCCGGCGGTCGCCTCGGCAATGTACAGAACATCGCCGCCCTTGCCCGCAACCACCGAAACCGGCGAGAGATAATCCGCCGCCTGAAGAGTGCCACAGAATACCCGAACCGCCAGAACGCCCCAAACCACCCAGTTTGCCGTTGCTCGTCTCATCTGTACTCCTCACGAACCTGATCAGGATTCCAAAACAAACAGAATTATGGCATGGGCATCCTGCCCATGTCCTCTGTCGCGCGGTAGCCTCCGCCATCGCCCGCTCACTGCAACCTTGCAGGCCGGGGCTTACAGACGCCATCGGCCGATCACCGCAGTATATCACAGACCTTTCAGTATATCAATTCGCCCTGCCCTCTGCCAGAGCAATTCTCCTCCCCAAGCGCAATAGGGCCCCCCCCCCCCCCCCCCACCCCCCCCCACACCCCCCCCCCCCCACCCCCCCCCCCCCCCCCCCGAAAAACCCCCTTGCAAACCCTGCCGCTAAACGCCCACTTCCGTCCCTCCAAGCGGCACGCCAACGCAACTGACGGCCTCCGCATTGCCTCAAACCCCTGAAAAAGTCATTGACAGCCTGCACTTGGCGGCTATGCTGATGGCCTGCGGCGTCCGGGTGGACCGTGTGACCTGTCGACGCCGGCGGGGCGGCGCTGCCTCGCCCAATGACACAACTCTTTTGATGGAGGCAGTTATGATGGAGCATTGGTTCCGAACGGGGGTACTGGCGACCGCACTTCTTACGATTTCACTGTTTCCCGGCTGCTGCAAACACGCAGAGCAATCCTTGCGCTGTCAGTTGGCCAAAGAGGGCTATGTGGCCCTGTTTAACGGCAAGGATCTGACCGGCTGGGAAGCCACCGGCAACGCCAGATGGTTTGTCGAAGACGGCTGTCTCGTCGGCACGCAGGGCGAAAACAACGCCCCCGGCGACCTATTCACCAAACAAAGCTACAACGACTTCGAACTCGTCGCCTTCTACCGCGCCGAATGGCCCTGCAACAGCGGCATCTGGTTCCGATTCCAGAACGACAACAAAGCCTACCAGGCCGACATCCTCGAATACAAGAATCCCGAGGCCTATTCCGGCACCCTCTACTGCCCCGGCAAACTCTTCCTGGCACGTAACCTCAACAAGGAACTCGAAGACCGCGACGGCTTCAACACCATCCGCATTCGCACCCAGGGCACCAAGACCCAGATATGGTTCAACGGTGTTCAGACCGCCGACGTCGACGACAACACGACAGACAGCGGCAAGATCGGCCTCCAGGTCCACCCAGGCGCCGAGTTCGGCCCCATGAAAATCGTCATCCGCGATATCATGATCAAGGAGCTATAACCGAAAATGCCTGGCAACGCCGGCCCCTGCTGTCATTCCCGCGCGGCGCCGTCATCCCGGCAAGAGTGGGAATCCGGTACGCCGGACAGACATAACAAAAAACAAAGCAACCGTGACTTGTAAAAGGTGACTTATGGCAAAAGCAAGTGCTGCAACGCTGGCGCAGATGGCGCTGGAACAGGGCAAAGGAATCGTGCGGCTGGCCCCAAACTGGGTGCCGCGTTCGTTTTGTGTGCCGGGCCGCCGCATCAAACTCCACCCCGACGACTATTACGCAATGGGCGGTGAGCGAGGCGGCATCGACGAGCGATGGTTCTCCTCCACGACGCCCGCCGACAACGGCCCGCTGACCTCCGAGAACGAAGGCCTCAGCTTCATCGTTTTTGAAGACGGCGATCAGACGAAGAAGATCCTCCTCGCCGAGGCTGTCCAGGAACTCAAAAGCGCCCTCGTCGGCGAACGCATCTGGAATGAGTACAAGTGCTGGCCCATGTACTCCAAGTTTTTTGATAACAAATGGGCCCTGCCCCACCACATCCACCACAACGACGTCTTCGCCGGTCTCACCGGCCAGATGGGCAAGCCCGAGGCCTACTACTTCCCGCCCCAGGTCAACAACTACGGCGGCGAATTCCCCTATACCTTCTTCGGCCTCGAGCCCGGCACCACGCGCGAACAGGTCCGCAAGTGCCTCGAAGACTTTGAAAAAGGCGACAACAAGCTCACCAGTCTTTCCAAGGCCTACCGTCTCGACGTGGGCACCGGCTGGGACGTCCCGCCGGGCGTCCTCCATGCCCCCGGCTCGCTGTGCACCTACGAACCCCAGAAGGCCTCAGACGTCTTCGCCATGTATGAATCGCTCTCGTCCGGCGACACCGTCGTTCCCAAGGAACTCCTCTGGAAGGACACGCCCAAGGACAGGGTCGGCAAAATAGAGCACCTGCTGGATGTCATCGACTGGGATCTCAACCTCGACCCCAACTTCCGCGACAACCGCTTCATGGCGCCCATCCCCGTCGAGCCGATGGACCAGATGAATAAGAAAGGCTACATCGACCTGTGGATCTGCTACAAGTCCTCCGCCTTCAGCGCAAAGGAACTGACCGTGCTGCCCGGCGCCACCGTCACCATCAAGGACAGCGCCGCCTACGGCCTTATCATGATGCAGGGCCACGGCAAGATGGGTGTCTGGGATATCGAGACCCCAACCATGATCCGCTACGGCCAGTTGACCCACGATGAATACTTCGTCAGCGAAGAAGCCGCCAAAGCCGGAGTAAAGATAACGAACCCCTCGACAACCGACCCTATCGTCATGCTCAAACATTTCGGCCCCGGAAACCCCGACCTGAAACTGTAAGGAAAGGAAAACCGAATCCGCAGATCGCGCAGATGATGCAGACGAGTGTTGATAAGAAATACGCCTGCGTAAGTCTCCGCCATCTGCGGCCAAACAAAAACCACTCATGACAAGATATGGAGAGGCAGACTCATGAAGAAGATCTCAATCGGCAGTTGGGCGTACTCGATCGGACCGTACGAGAAGAAACCGATCCCGTGGGATGACGTGGTCAAGAAGCTCAAGGAACTTAACTTTGACGGTGTCGAACTCGGCGGCTTCGGCATCCACCCCAACCCGGATAACATGCCCGAAAAGGCCCAGCGGCAGAAAATCAAGCAGCAGATGGCCGACCTCGGCCTGGAATTCTCAGGTCTGGCCCCCAACCTCTGGGGCGAGCACCTCCTCGACGCCGAAGACAACACCCCCTACCTCGAATGCTTCCGCAAGAATCTCCAGTTCTGTGTAGACCTGGGCATCCCCGCCATCCGCGTCGACGCCGTCCAGCCCCCGACCATCTTCGACCAGGTTGACTACGACACCGTGCTGGACCGCGCCGTCAGGACGTGGAAGATCTGTGCCGCCGAGGCCGCCGATAAAGGCATCCGTGTCGCCTGGGAGTTCGAGCCCGGCTTTGCCTTCAACAAGCCGTCGGATATTATCCGCGTCGTCGAAGAGGTCGATAATCCCAACTTCGGCGTCATGTTCGATTCGTCCCATGGCTATATGGTCGCCGTCGTCGGCGCCCGGCAGCCCGGCGAAAAGGAAACGCTCCCCGGCGGCGTCGTTGAACTGGCCCGCAAGCTCCGCGGCAAGATCAACCACATTCACCTCATCGATTCCGACGGCACCCTCCACCACGACGAAACCTCCACCCACGTCCCGTTCGGTGACGGCAAGGTCGACTTCGATGCACTGCTGCCCGAACTCAACCAAAACGAAATGGGCCACAACTGGTGGACGATCGACCTGTGCTTCTGGGAAAACGCCTGGGACGTCACGGCTAAGTGCAAACAGGCCATCGACAAATTGAACGCCAAACACGGAAACTAAAGAAACTGAAGGTGTCAGACACCTTTTCAGGCACGGCGGAATCTACCCCGCCAAAGTCCAAAGGAGAAATGCTATGGCAAAGAAACTCAACGTCGGCCTCATCGGCTGCGGCTTCATGGGCAGGGTCCACTCCAACGCCTACCTCAAGCTCAACAAATTCTTCCAGCTCGACACCGAAATCGTCATGAAGTGTGTTTGCGACAACAACGCCGATCGTGTCAAGGCCTTCGCCGCCAACTGGGGCTGGCAAGACACCGAAACCGACTGGCGAAAAATGATCGCCCGCGATGACATTGACCTGGTCGACATCTGCACGCCCAACAACACGCACCACGACATCGTCCTGGCCGCCGCGGCCGCCGGCAAGATGATCGCCCTCGAAAAGCCCCTCGCCATGAACGCCGAGGAGGGCCTTGCCATGGTCCAGGCAGTCGAAAAGACCGGCAAACCCAACATGGTCTGGTTCAACTATCGCCGCGTCCCGGCCGTCGCTCTCACCAAGCAGCTCCTCGACGAAGACCGTATCGGCCGCATCTTCCACTATCGCGCCAAGTACCTCCAGGACTACACCATCAGCCCCGACGTGCCCCAGGGCGGCGACGCACTTTGGCGACTCGATGCCGCCGTTGCGGGCAGCGGCGTCACCGGCGACCTCCTCGCCCACTCCATCGATATGGCCACCTGGTTCATCGGCCCCATCGACTCCGTCACAGCAATGACCGAAACCTTCGTCAAGGAACGCCCGATCGCCGACCAGCCCGGCAAGGTCATGCCCGTCACCATTGACGATGCATGTGCCTTCCTCTGCCGGTTTGAAAACGGCGCGCTGGGCACCTTCGAATCCACCCGCTACGCATGCGGCCGCAAGAACCAGAACACCTTCGAAGTCAACGGCGAGCACGGCTCCTTTGCCTTTGACCTCGAAACAGCACACGAACTGGAATACTTCGATCACCGCGACCCGGTGAGCGTTCGGGGCTGGCGTACCATCCAGACCTGGGACTCAAAGCATCCTTACATGAAACACTGGTGGGTCCCCGGCTGCGGTATCGGCTACGAACACTGGCACATCAACACGCTGGCTGATTTCGTCGAAGGCATCGGAAAGGGCGAGAAAAAATGCCCCGACCTCCGCGACGCACTCAACACGCAGTACGTCTGCGACGCGGTCCTTGCCTCCGCAAAGAAAGGCACGTGGGAAAAAGTCAAGAGAGTATAACGCAGCATCCGCGGGCATCCCGGCCACCCAGGGCGGGATGCCCGCATTGTTCGTAGTCGAACAGCAGGTACCAGGCAGCCGGCACGTCCGCAAAGTAATCGCCGCCCGGTCGTCAAGTGCTTTGAATCGGCCGGTGAACAGGCTATAATGGCAGCATGAAAGTGTGCCGTTATAGTGCAATCTGGTTGTTCACCCTGCTGACCTGGCTCACCCTCACCTCAAACGGTCTCTGTGCGCTTCCGATACCGGAAGTTCTGCAGCGCCAACTCGACGCACGCGACACCGGCTTTGAGCAGATCGTTTTCGCCGCACGGCAGCCCGGCGTTGGCGGCCACTGGTACGAAAATTTCGGCTGCTACGTCCAGGACCCGACCCACAAACTCTACCGCGCCGGCGGCCGTCTCTGCCTCCTCAACCTCCGCACCGGCAAACTGACCATCCTTCTCGACGACCCGCGGGGAAGCATCCGCGATCCCCAGGTCCACTACGACGCCAGGAAGATCCTCTTCTCCTGGCGCAAGGCCGACTCCGAACACTTCCATCTCTACAAAATCGCCGCCGACGGCACGCACCTCCGCCAACTCACCGACGGCCCCCACGACAACATCGAACCCACATACCTCCCCGACGGCGGCATCATGTTCTGCTCCAGCCGCTGCAACCGCTGGGTCCCCTGCTGGTACTCCCAGGTCGCCATCCTCTACCGCTGCGACGCCGACGGCTCAAACGTCCGCCCCATCTCCGCCAACATCGAACACGACAACACCCCCTGGCCGCTCCCCGACGGGCGGATCATTTACGAGCGGTGGGAATACGTGGACCGCAGCCGCGTGGGCTTCCACCACCTCTGGACCTGCAACCCCGACGGCACGGGCCAGATGGTCTACTACGGCAACATGCACCCCCACACGCTCATGATCGACGCCCACCCCGTCCCCAACACCGACGACGTCGTCGCCATCTTCTCCCCCGGCCACGGCAAATCCGAACACGCCGGCGCCGTCACCGTTGTAAGCCCGCAGAAAGGCCCCGACGACATCCCCTCCGCCCGCCGCATCAGCAAAGAAAAAGAAGAAGACTGGCGCGACCCGTATGCCCTCGCCCCCGACTGCTTCCTCGTCGCCAAAAAGGCCAGCCTCTATGCAATGGACGCCCAGGGCAACGCAACCGAACTCTACACGCTGCCCGCCGACTTCGGCCGCGGCGTCGAACTCCACGAGCCCCGCCCACTGCGCCCGCGCCCCCGCGAACCGATCATCCCCTCGCGTGTCGACCTCACCCAACCCACCGGCACGCTCATCCTCGCCGACGTCTACGAAGGCCGCAACATGCCCGGCCTCAAGCGCGGCGAGATCAAAAAGCTCCTCGTCCTCGACAGCCTCCCCAAGCCCGTCAACTACACCGGCAAAATGGTCCCCATGACATTCGGCGGCACCTTCACGCTCGAACGCGTTCTCGGCACCGTCCCTGTCGAGCCCGACGGCTCCGCCCACTTCGAAGTCCCCGCCATGCGAAGCCTCTTCTTCGTCGCCCTCGACGCCGACAACATGTCCGTCAAACACATGCACAGCTTCTGCACCGTCGAACCCGGCGAAACAATATCCTGCGTCGGCTGCCACGAACAGCGCACCAGGACGATCGCCGTGTCCCGCGCACGCCTCATGGCCATGAATCGCCCGCCAAGCCAGATCGAACCCATCCCCGGCCTGCCAGACGTTTACGACTTCCCCCGCGACATCCAGCCTATCCTCGACCGCCACTGCGTCTCGTGCCACGATTGCGACGATCCCGCCGGCGGCGTCATCCTCACCGGCGACCGCGGCCCCATGTACTCCCACAGCTTCTTCACCCTCACCGTCTCAGCCAAAAAGAAAAGGACACCATCCGCTGGTGGATCGAATCCGGCGCCGTCTACCCGGGCACCTACGCCGCGCTGGGTTGCGGCACAATCGGCGACTGGCCCAAGCGCCAGCTCGAAACCGCCGATCGCGCCTGGCCTGAGTCACCACCTGCCGAAGAAGCCATTGCCCGCCGCTGTAGCTCCTGCCACGACAAGCGCCTCCCCGTCCCACGATTCCTGTCCGACGAAATGGGCTTCGTCCTCTCCAACCCCGACTTCGATGACTTCCGCGTCCGCATGTCCCGCCACGCACTCTTCAACCTCACCCGCCCCGAAAAATCGTTGGCCCTCCTCGCCCCCCTCGCCAAATCCGCCAGCGGCCGCAACATCTGCCGCCCATGGAACGCCGACGACAAAAACGAGCAAGCCGAACCCGCCGTCTTCCCCGACACCACCGACCCCGACTACCAAAAGATCCTCGCCCTCTGCCGCGCCGGCAAACAGCACCTCGAAACCATCAAACGCTTCGACATGCCCGGCTTTCGCCCGCTGCCGTCCTACGTCCGCGAAATGAAACGCTACGGCATCCTCCCCCCCGACCTCCCCGAAGACGCATTAATAGACGTCTACGCCACCGACCAAGCCAACTGGCAATCCCTATGGTACGAACATAGGGTACCTGGTACCTTTTTTCACACAGCCGCCGCTCCGAACAATCCCGCCGCCCATGCAAATGAAGGAACCCTCACAGAAGCCCAATCAGAAAAAAGGTCTTTACTTCCCCGGCCAAACGGGTATTAATTTGATCTGTCCGTGCCGCAGCAACAATAAGGAATGTAAGTAGGGCTTGCTGAATAGATTGTAAGTTGCTGTTTTACAGTGGTATGCGTTTCGGTTATCGTCTGACAGGTGAATGGAATTGGCCGTTGATCGGCAAAAACCCTTGCACTTGGAGACATGGATG
>Ga0209407_1000404_pt1 | contig 56748 bp, 49 predicted proteins | sample AD_JPNHG3_MetaG_FD_184410 | JGI IMG/M metagenome (GOLD analysis project Ga0209407, IMG submission 184410) | Active sludge microbial communities of municipal wastewater-treating anaerobic digesters from Japan - AD_JPNHG3_MetaG (SPAdes) (version 2) | ecosystem: Engineered > Bioreactor > Anaerobic...
GTAACAACCTTAATGCCATAGTGGTTTTGAAGCTTATACACATCCTTTTTTGGGATTGATGAATAAAAATCTGTAGACAGGGGAGCTTCTACATAGATGTAAGTACCAATTTCACCAATTATAAAAATGGTTGATAGTATTGCTATAATAATAAAGATTGTTTTGCCATATTTCATTCAATACTCCCCTGTACCTCCATGTTCTATGTATGTCAATTCATAAATGCTTCATCTATTTGTTTGAAAATTCAAATTAATATGAGTTTATTATACATATTACTTTATTTTCATCAAGTAAAATACTGTATGTTTTTTTGCTACTGTCTGGTAAGTAAAAATGTTGACAGGGTTTTTAAAGATACAGTAAATATGAATAACAGGGATTGTAGTATTAATTGTAGTATTATTTTATTGAGGCGTTGCCGACGGCTGGTTCATTTCCACCTGTAAGGGATGAAAATGGATTGTTGTCGTCATTCTGAGGCGAAGCCGCCTGTGCCGTGCGAAGTTGAATTAAGGGGTATCGCCGTGGGATGGGCATGTCATTTTGAATCATATCCCGAACTGGTTTCAGAATCTAACGTTAATTATTCGGATTCCGGACAATGTTCGGAATGACGGTAGTGGTAAAAGAGATTTCGGACCGGGCCCGGAATGACATGGTTAAATAATACTATTTTCTGAGGAGTATCAAACAGTGTATTCTGGCTGAAGGTATCAGCATCAAGGTCATGGATAACATGCAAAGTCGCAAAAATTGAGGGTTAACAATTATGGGAAAACCTTTTTTTGATAAACCTGCTCGTATCTTTGCTCACAGGGGAAATTCAAGGGAATATCCCGAAAACACAGCATTGGCGTTTGAAAAAGCAATAGAGCTGGGAGCTGATGTCATTGAAACAGATGCTCACATAACAAAGGATGGTTATGTGGTGATAGCTCATGATGAGGAACTATCGAACATAACAGATGGTAACGGAAAGATTGGTGAGCTTCCCCTGTTGCAGATTAAACAGCTTGATGCTGGATACAATTTTACACAGGATGGGGAAACTTATCCATTCAGGGGGAAAGGTATAACCATAATGACGCTTGAGGAGATGCTGGAGACATTTCCTCATCAGCGGTTTAATGTTGACCTGAAAGATAACAACATTCTGCTGGCTGAAAAATTTTGTGATGTGATTGAAAAGCACAATGCTCAACACAGGGTGGTAGGGGCTTCGCAGCATGGAAAAAACCTTGCATATATTCGCAAGCGTTTACCTGGTATGGCAACATCATTTGGGCTATGGGGTGTTCTTGGTTTTTATTTTTTATTCCGTTCAGGATTGTTAGGATTATTTAAACAGTTTTCCGGCGATGCGTTGCAAATTCCGGAGTTTATTGGACCTTCACATCTGGCAAATGGTACACTGGTACGCATGGCGCATGAAAGGGGCATACAGGTTGATGTGTGGACAGTGAATAGCGAACGTGATATGCGACGGCTGCTGGATATAGAGGTTGATGGTATCATTACGGATGACATTGAACTGTTAAAAAAAGTTTTGCAGGATTATCCCGTAGAAGGGGAATAAAAAAATATTGACACAACTATACTATTTATTACTTTGACAAAATCGTTGTGTGCGATATAATTTTTTTTACTGTCATTCCGGGGCGTGGCTCAGTCCGGCTAGAGCGCGTGGTTTGGGACCATGAGGTCGGAGGTTCAAATCCTCTCGCCCCGAATTTTTAAAATATAGTCTAAGAATATATAATGTACTACTATGTGCGCCAGTAGCTCAGCTGGATAGAGCAACGGCCTTCTAAGCCGTGGGCCACAGGTTCGAGTCCTGTCTGGCGCGATTTCCCCACCTGTATCCGCGTATTTCATTGTCAATATAGTGAACAAGCTTCACAGCAATTGCTATTGCTGCTTCAACAACTTCAGGCTGTATATTGCTGGTGGTGTCGTCCATGGTGTGATACACGCTGTGTTGTTTTTCAACCTCCGTTGGGAGTGCAATGAGCGTTGTTGCTATTGCGCCAGCTTGTGCAACAGGTGCTGCATCGGTTGCACCTGTTCCGGGGTACATGGCAAATGTTTTGGCAGGGTAGCCCATAGCATGAGCTATCGCCACACATTGCCTTGCAAGTTCTTTTGAAAGAGGAACGAAGCCGTTTACATCGCTTGTTAAAAATTGTATTAAATCAACCTTATAGAGGCTGTCCATGTTGAAATGAAATGTTGGCATGCTGCCAATTTCATGTTTGTGACTGGTGGCAAATGCTTTTGAGCCCTTGAGCCCGCTTTCCTCAGCATCAAAGCTTGCAAAAATTATGCGGGTATAGTTGGGGCGATAGTTTGCAAAAATGTTTGCCAGTGCTACAGTAATGGTACTTGCGATTAAGTTGTCTCCGGCTCCGGGAGTTGCGTGTTTGCTTTTAAAAAAAAGCATCTGCATATTAGCAATGCCCAGAATTATAAGAAAGGTTAGGAGAACAGTATGTGCAGTGGCGGAATCAAAGGTGTACGCATTGACAACGATGAGCCAGCCAAGCAAAAAGGATAGTAGTATTGAAAGTATAATGGAAGCAACACGTATGCGGTACAGGCGCGGTGTGGTGCGCATGTATCTGAATTCATAGGCACTGTCATGATGTCCGCTGATTATAATCTGCTGGCGTACATCGTTTGACGGTTCAATACTACCAATAGCGTTAGTGCCCTCTTTTTGTGTATATAAAAAATCAAATGTTCCTTTATAAAAAATGAATTGTGATGTAGCAATGATAATGGAAATGGTAAACCCAACTGCAGCAATGATATAACAGTGTAAAATAATAAAAATAAGGCAGGCTATATAAATCCATGGCACCAGGGTAAGGAAGCCTAAAAACGCACTGGGATGGGTAGTGAATGTTTCAAGTTGAGAGCTATCACAATGTATTGAATACATAAACTGCAGTACTTTTGCAGCATTGTTTGACTGTTCAGAGCATGAAGGACGCGCTCCAAAGTGTTTGATAATGGTATTGGTTATGGTAAAAGCTAATTGTGAAGCTGTACGTATAGTATTTTTATCCATATGCACCTGCTATCGTGTATTATTGTGTAATTACACTCCATGGTTATAGTATGTAAACTATTGTTGAAGATCATAATTACGGTTTACATTTATTATACTTTAACATGCCATATTCAAGAACTTTTTTGTGTGCATCGTTATGCATGTAATTAACAATTACTATTTACATTTTAAAACTATCAATTGTCAATATTTTAATCGGCGTGCCACTATCATTCTTTTCAGCATACAGTTGTAAAAACTATTTACTTCAATGCGGCTTGTTAGTGACATGTAAAAAGTAGTGTACAACATATTTATTTGCAGAACTTCAACATACCATGTAATATTTAGGATTGGTTGATATTTTATTACTGTAATTTTTTTTGATAATTATTGACTATTTTGCTAAATTGCCAAATAAGAAATAATACGAGGTTATTATGGATACCATGACACAAAAAAAATATGAGGCACGAGCTGCTGTTATGAAGGCGCTGGCACATCCCACGCGGTTATATATGGTAGAAGAGCTGCAAAAAGGGGCACAGTGTGTATGCAAACTGCAGGAATTGATTGGCGCTGATATGTCCACAGTATCCAAACACCTATCGGTATTGAAAAGTGCAGGGCTGGTATATGATAAAAAAGAGGGCACAACCGTTTATTATTTTTTGAAGATGCCCTGTGTTAGTGAATTTATTAGCTGTATTGATACGGTGATTCAACGGAATGCAACAGAACAGTTAGAGGTTGCTCGTTGCTGTATAAACAGTACGCAACAGTTATAATTACCAGGTATAAGGATTGGCCATGGACTGGAAAAAAGAACTAAAAATATGTATGTATATGGGTATAGCCTTTGTCATTTTCTTTCATTTGCCTGCTGGCAATCCCCGTTTTGACAATGCTGTATCTGAGGCGCTGAAGTTGACAAGGTGGTATGCTCGCGAACATGTCTTGTTATGCCTTGTACCAGCGTTTTTCATTGCAGGAGCTATCGCCACATTTGTTAGTCAAAATTCGGTCATGAAGTACCTGGGGCCTGCCGCACCAAAACTTATGGCGTATGGTGTCGCATCTGTTTCGGGGACAATTTTAGCTGTTTGTTCATGCACGGTCCTCCCGCTTTTTGCGGGTATTTATACTATGGGCGCAGGATTAGGTCCTGCAACAGCTTTTTTGTATTCGGGACCTGCCATCAATGTACTGGCAATCATTTTGACAGCACGGGTGCTTGGACTTGAAATAGGCATTGCACGCGCAGTCGGTGCAATTGTTTTCAGTATTTTCATTGGTGGATTGATGTATCTTATTTTCCGAAAAGAAGAGATACAAAAAGCCAATGCTATGATGAATATGCCCCAGCCCGAAACGTCACGTCCCCTGTGGCAGACGGTTATCTATTTTCTTTTAATGGTAGCCATACTGGTGTTTGTTAACTGGGGTAAACCAGATGCACCTGAGGGAATCTGGTATTATGTGTACAGTTATAAATGGGAGATTACCGGTGTTGTGTCACTACTCTTTGGATTGGTGCTGTGGGCATGGTTTACTGTAACATGGTGGAAGATAGTTATTGCTATCATTGTTACAGTAATGTCAGGCTTTTTATTTCCGCACAGGCCATTAATACCATTTGTTGCAGGTATTATTGCTTTGATAGCTATCGGCATAACCGAAAAAGGTGAGTTGTTGACATGGTTGGAGCAAACATGGTCATTTGCCAAACAAATACTGCCATTGCTTTTGGGTGGGGTTCTGGCTGCAGGCTTTTTACTTGGCAGTCCGGGGCATGAAGGTATTATACCATCACAATGGATTGCTATGGCAGTGGGTGGTAATTCATTCTTTGCCAATTTCTTCTCATCAGTTGTTGGTGCCTTTATGTATTTTGCAACGCTTACCGAAGTTCCCATTTTACAGGGGCTTTTAGGTAATGGTATGGGTCATGGTCCGGCGTTAGCACTTCTTCTGGCTGGACCTACATTGTCCCTTCCCAGTATGCTGGTTATTCGTAGCGTTATTGGTACACAAAAGACTGCTGTATATGTTTCACTGGTCATTGTGATGGCAACTATCACCGGAATATTGTTTGGATTGCTATGGTAGTATTGAGGCTCTGACCCCATATATAGTCTATTTTTTGAGGTGGTTATGAAAAAATTTGAAATTTTAGGAACAGGCTGTTCAAAGTGTACCACACTTCAGCATTTAACCGAGCAGGCAGCAAAGGAATTAGGTATACCGTACCAATTGAATAAGGTAACCGATATTAAACAAATAATGAGCTATGGTGTGATGATAACGCCAGCTCTTGTTGTTGATGGTCAGGTTAAGATTGCTGGCAAAGTCCCCTCTATTGAAGAGATTAAAAAGTTAATCCAATAAATAGATTTATTTTTTTAATGGTTGTACCTACAAGGGGGCTTGCAGAATATAAGTAAAGAGGTGAATTTATGGCTGATGGGGTAGCTAAAAAGCTTTCGTTTGTTGACAGATTTTTAACTCTGTGGATTTTTTTTGCAATTGGGGCAGGGGTAGCAATAGGCTATTTTTTACCAGAAATTAAAACATTTATATATTCACTTCAGTCGGGTACTACCAACATTCCTATCGCAATTGGTTTGATACTTATGATGTATCCACCACTTGCAAAAGTAAAATATGAAGAAATGGGAAAAATATTCCAGAATAAGAGATTGCTTGGAATATCATTGCTTCTGAACTGGGTTGTTGGTCCAATTGTTATGTTTGGCCTGGCCGTTATTCTTTTAAGGGGATATCCGGAATATATGGTTGGAGTTATTCTTGTAGGGCTTGCTAGATGTATTGCCATGGTAATAGTATGGAATGAATTAGCAGGTGGTGACAGGGAATTGGCAGTTGGTTTAGTTGCATTTAATGCTGTATTTCAGGTATTGTTTTATGCAGTGTATATCTATTTATTTATAACACTGGCTTTGAATTGGTTTGGTCTTGCTGAAGGACTTGATATTTCTATATCAATATCTGAATCTGCTAAAACAGTTTTTATCTATTTAGGAATACCGTTTTTAGCAGGTGTTGCTACGCGTTTTGGTTTAATATCTTATATGGGTAAACAGTGGTATGAAGCAAAATTTATACCCAGGATAAGTCCGCTAACACTGATTGCATTACTTTTTACAATTATTGTAATGTTTTCTATGCAAGGGAATAAAATCATTGAACGTCCACAGGATGTTGTCATTGCAGCATTACCAATGCTGTTATATTTTGTTTTGATGTGGTTTGTTACATTTTATATTATCAAAAAAATTACGGGAGATTATTCAAAAACTGCAGCAGTAGCTTTTACCGCTGGTTCAAATGATTTTGAGTTAGCTATAGCTGTTGCTATTGCAATTTTTGGAATTAACTCAGGGCAGGCATTTGCAACTGTTATTGGTCCTCTGGTTGAGGTTCCGGTATTAATTGGACTTGTAGATGTTGCCCTGGTGTTTAAGAAACGATATTTTTAATTAAGAATTTGCGTGTTTTACTTTGAACTTTTACGAGATTTACAAAACTGGTAGTAAGTATATATAAAAATATTGTATAACAAAAATTAACAAAAAATTTATACTACTGTTTCTGTAGTTGTGATAACAATGGTGATATGCCATGATATAAAAATCTTTTTTAAAAAGGTTGTTATGAATAAAAAAATTTCCATTTTATTTCTGTGTACCGGAAACTCCTGCCGTAGTCAGATGGCAGAAGGTTTTGCCAATGCATTACGCGGTGATATCATTGAAGCATATTCGGCAGGGATTGAACCCAAAACAGTTGACCCTTTGGCAATAAAAGTTATGAAAGAAGCAGGTGTTGATATTTCACATCATGTGTCAAAGCATGTTAATGAGTTAATCAATAATCAGTTTGATTTTGTTATAACGGTTTGTGGGCACGCATACGAAAATTGTCCGGTGTTTCCTGGTAAAACAAAAGTGATGCACAGAGGATTTGAAGATCCACCTCAACTGGCAGGGGAAGCAAAAACACAGGAGGAAGCATTGTATCATTACAGAAAAGTACGCGATCAGATCAAAGCATTTATACTGGAATTGCCCGAATGGCTTGATAAAGAAAAAACAGAATTTATAATGAGCTGATATTATATATCAACAACTATTACACATATATCATCGTTAATATAATTGTTCCCATGCTGACTGGTAAGATGCCTGTCAATTTCGTTTAACATATCGGCAGATGATAGCAGGTGGTATTGCTGTAATAATTGAAAGAATACACCTGTATCAAAATTGGATGGATTCCCTGCATTATATAGTTCAATAATACCATCGGTATATAATACTAATTTTGAACCTTGCTGCAACTGTATTGTTGAATAAGAAAAATTTTTGCTATATTTTATTAATTTTCTTTTTTTTATAATCCCTAATGGGAAAGGTTTTCCTGTTTTTTCCAGTTCATGTATGTTGCCATCTTTCCCAACTATTATTGGTGCATAATGAGCTGCATTGCTGTATATTAATTCTTTTTTATTAAAGTCAATGATACAATATAATGCTGTTACAAAATTTTGGCCAATATTCCCTGTTAAATATTCATTAAGATAGTACATCAATTTTTGTGGATTTTCATGATATTTTTTGCCAACTACTAAATAGTGTTTTAGTGTCGCAGTAATAAATGCAGAAGATACCCCATGCCCTGTTACATCACTGATAAATATGCCAATCCTGTCTTTCTTTTTATCAAGTGGTATAAAGTCATAAAAATCACCGCCTAAATTATGATATGGATGATAGTATACTGAAATAGATGGTACCGGAGGTTTAAGCGGCATGATTAATCTATGCAGGTATGATGCGAAGGCTAATTCTTTTTCCATGGTATCTTTATATTGATTGAGTTCATCCTCATTTTGTTCTACAGTAAACCGCAATGCAAATTCTCTGGAATTCATACTTTCAAATACGTAAGCTAATAAACTTAAAAAAAGAGTTGTGGCAATAGGATTGGAAAGTGCTGATAACTCCAAAGATGTTAATTGTTTATTGAATGATAGAGATATCAGGAAAAGCACTAAAGAAACAGTGTATACTATTGGTAAAAATCTTCTTGCACCTGATGCTATTAAAAATAGCACTATAAATACTGTTTGAATGCCTGTAGATACATTTGATAAAAATGTTTCAGGATAGAGAGGGTTGGTAAATATGCGATATGCAATACCCAGTATCATTATAATCCCTGATAATAAAAGTAAGGTATATAGCGGAATAACATAGTGTACATGCCTTTTTAGTAAAGAAAGCGTTAGCAAAAAGTAGACTATACATAGCATTATTGGAATGAATCTGTACCAGAAGGTAAAATAAAAATGCAGAATATAAATATCCTGATAAAGAAACAGCGCAATAACAACAGCAGTAAGTGGAGTAATAATCTTGCTTACCTTAAGTGTTTGTATACCTTGATCATGGTTATAATATCGTTTTACATCATTATGCGGCATATAGTTAACATTAATAGATACCTGTAAAAATTATTTTTAACTCACCAGCCATTATCAAAAAAATTTTTTACCACCATTGCATTCAATCATGGTATGATAATTAAAGTTGGTTAAGTCAATACGTATTTATTATGATCATTTCTTAACAATATATCATTAATTCTTGCCAAAACAAGTAATGTATAACTATATAGCTAAATTAATATAACTATTTTTTGTCAGATTAATATCTTGACACCAAAAAACATGTATGTTTGTATTACATTTAATTGGGACTGTGGGAAAAATCTACTTCACTTAAATATAAAAACAGGAGGTGCGTATGCCGCTGAATGAGACGTGTATTGGCAAAAAATATAAATCAGATCCTATTAAAATTTCACAGCATGAAAGTATCTATTATGCCCTTGCTTATAATGAGGACAATGATGCATACTTTGATAACAGAAGGCAGGGTGGTATTATAGCTCCTCCGATGTATGCTGTTTTTTATGCCGCTGGTCCAACCGCACAACTAATGTTTGATGCTGAGATTGGGATAAACATGATGTTTGTTGTACATTACAGTCAATATTTTGAATGGATAAAAGCGGTTAAGCCCGGCGATGAGGTTACCTCCGAGGGAACTATCACCCATATTACGGTAAAAGAAAAAGGAAGCATTTTAGGCTGGGAGACAGTTACTAAAAATCAGCATGATGACATTGTAGTAAGGGCACAGTGGGAATTTTTTGACAGAAGTGCAGGAAGTGGAAAACCTGATGGAAAGGCTGAAGAGGGTAAAATACCTTCACAATTTATTTTTGACGATGCCATGAGGGTAAGGAATGGCCAGACCTATATCTATGCTGAACCTTCCGGAGACCATAACCCTATCCATGTTGATGATGACTTTGCAAAAAAGGTTGGGTTGCCGGGGATTATTTTGCAGGGGCTATGTACCATGGCATTTGCTCATAAGATGGCAGTGGATCATCTTACACCGGATAGAGATCCTTTAAAAGTTAAGGAATTGTATGTGCGTTTTGCCCGACCGGTATTGCCCGGCCAAGTTCTTACGTTTAAAGGGTACACAATGGAAAAGCTTGCAGAAAAAACAAAATATGGAATCGTAGCGTTAAATGATAGTGGCAAGGATGTACTGCGCAATGGATGGTGTACTGTTGCCTGAAATATTATTAATGAGCAGGAGGGTAGTATGAGTATTAAGCTTGATGGCAAAGTTGCTGTTGTTACGGGTGCAGGTTCAGGGATTGGGCGAACCTATGCCTTAGAGTTTGCACGACGTGGTGCAATGGTGGTTGTCAATGATTTAGGCAGTTTGCGTGATGGATCAGGTGCAAACCATAGTGCTGCTGATGCTGTTGTGGAGGAAATAAAAAAAGCTGGGGGCAAGGCAGTAGCTAATTATGATTCTGTTGCAACTGTGCAGGGTGGTGAAAACATTATTAAAACTGCAATGGATGCTTTTGGACGGGTGGACATTGTAGTAAACAATGCTGGCATTTTACGTGATAAAACGTTTGTCAAGATGACCGAAGATGAATGGGATATTGTAGTGTCGGTGCATCTGCGTGGAGCATTTTGTGTTACTGCACCGGCGTTTAAGATAATGCGTGAGCAGGGTTGGGGCAGAATCATCTTTACTGCTTCAGGAGCCGGTTTATACGGCAATTTTGGGCAAACAAACTATGCATCAGCAAAGATGGGACTTGTTGGATTGATGAATGCATTGAAATTAGAAGGTGCAAAGTACAATATATTGGTTAACACGATAGTTCCGGTGGCAGCGTCCCGCATGACAGAAGATGTATTGCCTAAAGAGATTTTTGAAAAATTAAAACCGGAATTTGTAACACCGCTGGTGATGTATCTATGTTCAGATGAATGTAAGGATACAGGGATGCTTATTAACTGTGGTGGCGGTTGGTATAGCCGTGCTGCAATTGTTTGTGCCAGTGGCACTATTATACAGGGTAAAGATGAAATAACAGCAGAGGATATCATGGCGCAGTGGAGTAAGATAACCGATTTAAGTGATGCAAAACCATTGAATAACATTGGAGAAACCTTTGCATACATGGCACCATTACTTAAGTAAGTGAAAAAATTTTGCTCACATGGTTCTAAACCCTGAAACTATAAATCTACCATAATAAAAACAATGCAGGGGGTCAGGATAATGTATAAAAAATATTTTAATGGGGGGCTTTTTCAATGATTGGGATTGTTTCGTATGGGGGATACATCCCTTTAAGAAGATTATCCAGGATGCAGGTTGTACAGCAGATGGCATGGTATAATTCTTTGCTATACTCACTGATGACTGGTGAACGGTCAGTTGCAAACTGGGACGAAGATGCAATTACTATGGCTGTGGCAGCAGCAGTTGATGCACTGCAAAATGTTGAACAAAAAAGTATTGATGCTGTTTATGCAGCTTCAACATCGTTTCCATTTGACGACAGACAGAATGCCGCAGTTATTGCAGAAGCACTCAATTGCAGGAACAATGTGCGAACCGTTGATATGGCTGGTTCATTAAAAGCAGGCGTTTCGGCAGTTGTTGCTGCGCTGGATGCTGTAGAATCTGATTCGGCTAACAAGGTTATGGTTACTGCTGGTGAAAGACGGTTTACCAGAGCAGCATCAACATTGGAGCTTATGTATGGTGATGGCGCTGCAGCCCTGGTAGTGGGACGTGAAAATGTTATAGCAGAATGTATTGGTTCATATTCGTATCATGAAGATTTTGTTGATCATTACCGCGGTGCCGATAAACGCTTTGATTATCAATGGGAGGAACGTTTTATACGCGATGAGGGATTTGGGCGTATCATCCCTACCGCAATAAAGCTGTTTTGCGATAACTATCACACAGATATAAATGAGTTTGCCTGTGTTATTTATCCCTGTCCATTTGCGCGGGAACATGCAGGTATTGCAAAAAAAATTAAATCGGCACATGTTTATACTAACCTGCACGATGGGGTTGGTGATACAGGTGTGGCACATCCGCTGGTGATGCTTTGCCATGCGCTTGATAGTGCAAAACCTGGCGATAAAATACTTGTTGTTGGTTTTGGACAGGGTTGTGAGATAGTTGCCTTTAAGGTAACTGATGCAATTGAAAGTTTTAAGCGTCCCAGAGGGATTACCCGGAGCATTGCAAATAAGAAAGATATTCCGTATCCAAAATATTTAAAGTTTAGGGAATTAATTAACGCGGATACAAGTATACGAGCTGAAGCTGTTCCCAATACATCCCTTACTGCATTATGGCGTCACCGAAAGATGCTGAATGGTTTTGTGGGGTATAAATGTAAGGCATGTGGTACACCGCAGTTTCCTCCTTATCCTATTTGTGTTAATCCTGCATGTAACAAATCAGGTGCCATGGATGATTATGTATTTTCGGATAAAATGGGCACAGTGCTTATGTATACTGGTGATATGCTTGCAGCATCTGTTGAACCACCGGCACTGTATGGGCTTGTTGAGTTTGATGGTGGTGGCCGAACGCTTCTTGATTTTACAGACTGTGAGCTCGAGAAACTTAATGTGGGTACAAAAGTAGCTATGTCGTTTCGTATCCATAGACAGGACAGCATGCGAGGCTTTACCGGATATTTCTGGAAAGCGGTACCAATAATGGAGTAAGGAGGAATATATGGCTACTGGAATAAAAGATAAAGTTGCAATAATTGGAATGGGGTGCACAAAATTTGGCGAGCGCTGGGATGCGGATGCAAACGCCCTTATGGTTGAAGCGTACAATGAAGCAATTGCTGATGCAGGTATTGAACCCGGAGAGATACAGGCAGCATGGGTTGCAACCTGTTTTGATGAGATCAATGTTGGTAAAAGTGCATTAGCTGCCTCAATTGCGCTGCGGTTGCCCAACATTGCAGTTACACGGGTTGAAAATTTTTGTGCAAGCGGTACCGAAGCATTTCGTGGTGCTGTGTATGCTGTTGCCTCGGGTGCGTATGATATTGTGCTGGCAATTGGCTGTGAAAAGCTCAAAGATATTGGCTATGGCGGCTTGCCCGAATTTAGCCAGGCTCTGGGAATTCTTAATGGACTATGGTTTCCCAATGTTACGGCACCAGGTTGCTTTGCTATGCTGGCAGGCGGTTATGCAGCAAAGTATGGTTTAAAGATGGAAGATGTTAAAAGGGCAATGGCTCACATCTCGGTTAAAAGTCATGCTAATGGAGCTCTGAATCCAAAAGCTCATCTGCAGCGTCCGGTAACGGAAGAGCAGGTACTGCAATCGCCAATGATTGCCTATCCTCTGGGGCTATTTGACTGTTGCGGGGTTAGCGATGGAGCAGCCTGCGCGATAGTATGCAGTGTTGATGTTGCAAAGGCAATGAAGAAGAAGGATTTTGTGACAGTAAAAGCGTTACAGATTTCGGTATCCAATGGCGAAGAGATGGCATTTTCCAATTGGGACGGCGCACATGTTGTCAATACTGAAAAGGCTGCAATTCGTGCTTATGCGGAAGCGGGCATAAAAAATCCTCGTGAGGAGTTGAGCCTTTTAGAGGTTCATGACTGTTTTTCCATCACTGAGCTTGTAACCATGGAGGATTTACATATATCTGAACGAGGAAAAGCTATTGATGATGTGATGGATGGATTTTTTGATAGTACCGGTAAAATTCCCTGTCAGATTGATGGAGGGCTCAAATGCTTTGGGCACCCTATTGGTGCATCGGGCTTACGGATGGTATACGAGATATACCTGCAATTACATGGCAGGGCTGATAAGCGGCAGCTTAAAAATCCTGATATTGGATTAACGCAAAATTTAGGTGGATTCCCAATGATGAATGTCATCAGTGTTGCGATTGTTGGTAGATATACATGAGCCACTGAACAATAGATATATATTGTCAATAAAAAGGTATCATTAAAGTTATAAGATTAATGATACCTTTTAAAAAAAATTAATAAAATTATTGATGAAAATACATAATCTTACTATTTTTGAATTGGAATAGATAGTTAATGGGTAACAAAATCTTGCATAGCATATATAAAAATATTCAGTAAAAAGAGGTATCAGGATGCCGTATAGTGTAAAGATTTATAAACATCTGGATGAGCTTGAACCCAAAGTGAAACGTGTAATCATGGAACTTCTTGAAGAGATTGATAAAAATGTTAAGGAATCAGTAAAAAAGGAAGATTTTAATGATTTGAAGAATATTGTTGCTCGTTTAGCTGATGCCCAGGAAAAAACGGAACAAAAAATTAATCAGTTAGTAGAATCTCAAAAAGCACTTGAGATTACTATGAAAGAATTGGCGGAGGCACAGAAGCGAACGGAGCAGCGTGTTGATGCATTAACAGTAAAGATGGAGGAATTGGCGGAGGCACAGAAGCGAACGGAGCAGCGTGTTGATGCATTAACAGTAAAGATGGAGGAATTGGCGGAAGCACAGAAGCGAACGGAGCAGCGTGTTGATGCATTAACAGTAAAGATGGAGGAATTGGCGGAAGCACAGAAGAAGACAGAATTAGTTGTTCAGCAATTGCTGTATGATATGAATATGGTAAAAAAACAATTAGGTGGGTTGTCTCATGCTGTTGGCTATGGCATAGAGGATAAGGTTATTCCGTTTATGGAATCTTTCATTGAAAAAGAGTATGGGTTTGTACCACAAGAAGTAGAAAGAAAATTTATCAAGTACGATCAAAAAAATAAAGATGAGATCAACATCTTTGTAAAAGGTTTAAAAAACGATGTGACTATGATTGTTGTTGGTGAATGTAAATCTCAACCGGGAAAAAGTGATATCGATGATTTCAACAAAATGCTTCATCGTTTGCAATCACATTTTAAACAGGATATTTCTGGTTTTATTGTTGGCTATAGTTTTGATCCTGAAGTTGAAGATTATTTGATTACACACTATCCGCATATTCGATATTATAAAACTTATCAGATTGAACGTTTGGCACGTAAATAAATATTTTACTGTTTTATGTAATAGAAGCTAATTCCTTTAAAATGGCTTTACATGATCGATTGTATAATTACATAATTACATTGCTATCTTTAAAAACAATTGACGTTAAAAAGGACTGGGATATGACCAAACGTATGAACGATTACGTCAATGCTATGATTGAAGAGTGGGGCAGTGACAATACTTTCTATGGTTTAAGCCATGAAGGGCAGCTTATTGAGCAATGGACTACTGACCTGGATGGGTTAGAGATTTATTATAGCTATGTACGCAATAGTAAATGGGTAAAAGTGATAGTATTGCCAACTGAAACAGGCATACGTCCTGAGCGTGATCTTTATAAATGGAAGGGATGTATTAATGAATGGATTGCTGAGACTGCTGTATGGTGGGCTTTTGAACTTTTAACTGAAAATGAGGCAAAAGCATTTATGATGAAGAATAAGCCAGTGGTGAAATTTCAGTTTATTCGATCAGGACACCCCCACGAGCTGGCAGTGAAGTTTGACGGCTATCATTGGGTGGTGATTGATGACTAAAATTTTTTTTCAATACAGGGGTAAAACGTATGCCCCTGTATTTGCTGTATTTGGATAAAAGAAATAGTTTACACTGGTATTTGCTTGTTTGTTCGTGTCCAGATTTTCATTTTTTCGGCCTGCTTTATTAAGTCATCCTGGAATTGAGGATGTGCAATGCTTATAAGCTTTTCAGCTCTCATCCATGTTGGACATGCTACTAATTTAACTGCGCCATATTCGGTTACTATGTAATCTACCATCTGACGGGGGATAGTAACTGTTGAGGCTAATGGTAGCTGCGGCACTATACGTGATTGCAACTCGCCCTTTGAGTTGGTGTGGGTTGATGATAAGCATATAAAGCTTTTTCCTCGTTTTGACCATTGAGCACCCAATACAAAGTCCCACATGCCGCCATTACCTGAAACCTGCCCGGAACCAAGAGTTTCAGCATTAACCTGAGAGAACAGATCAACCTGTATGGCATTACATATGCTTACTGTATCATCGTTTTGTGCAATTACCTTTGGATCGTTGGTATAGTCAACAGGATAAGAGGCTAATCCCTGATTATCATGCATGAAATCATACATGTGTTGTGAACCGATTGCAAATGTATATACACATTTAAATCGGTCGATATTCTTTTTAGCTCCGTTCATCCTGCCTGATTCAATCATATCAACATAAGCATCAACAAACATCTCTGTATGTCCACCCAGATTTTTAAGGTCCGATTGAGCAATAAGTTTCCCTACCATATTTGGCATACCACCAATACCTAACTGTATACAGCACCCGTCATATAAAAATTGCATGACATGTTCTGCTATCTTTTTATCTATTTCGGTTGGAGGTACCTCAGGTGCTGCAAATATCATCTGTTCTGGAGGCGCTTCAACAATAAAGTCAATACGGGATATATGGATAGCTTCTTCTGACCCACCAAGACACCGCGGCATATTTTTATTTACCTCAACAAGGACGTAGTCAGCAGCGTCAATTTTTGCTGATGTCTCAGAGTTTTGCGGGCCAATATTAAAAAATCCCTGATCATCCATTGGCCCAACCTGCAGTATGGCAATCCATTTCACATTTTTACTTTTTTCAGGGATATTGTAGTAATATGAGCGATAGCCGGGGGTAATGTTTTCATGGGGATCCTGATTAAGCAAATAACGATAATAGAATGGTGCTCTGTGGTAAAGAATAGGACAGTAATAGGCAGCCTCTACCTGAGTATGCAATAGTCGTGTTAGTTTGCTCCACTGCCAGTCAATATAGGTAAAACTTTGAGGATATTTAATAACCTCGGGAACCGGCGGTAAGGTTACCGCTGTATATATAACCACATCTTTTAGCTCAGGTGCTCTTTTTGCCAGTGCCTGATCTAAAATTACAGGTTTCCCGTTGAAAAAACCATAATCGACAACATCACCGCAATCAACAACTTTTACTGCGTTATCAGGAGTAGTTAATTTTGCATTATATTCCTGCCAGTAATTCATAAATACGCCTCCATTTTTTAAAAATTTTAATTCAAAATATTATAATAATACAATATTATATTGTCAATAAAAATATTTAGTATTATTAAAAATTATATTAATAATAAATTATATATATACGATATTATTATAATGTTGTAATATATATATCTGGCATTCAATTATTGAATTAATCCCCAATAATATATTATTTGCTTTACACAGCAGATGTAACTATGGTAACATTATCTACTTAATAATACAAATGATGATGTTTTAATAGAAGAAGTTGCCTGTGGACGATGTATAGCAAGCCATAGAGGATGAAAATAGTGCTTTTACTTTTTTTAATACGGTGGCATGCTGCTTTACTTCCATGGGGAAGGAAAAAATTATATGATAGCCGATACCATACCATAGTATTCCACAAATGAAAAGGAGAAAATTGTTATGAAAAAAACATCTAAAATGCTTATTTCAACAGTCATTGGTATATTCATGGTCAGCATTGTTTTTGCTGCAGCCCTTGTTATTGAGAGTAATGAGATAAAACTTGTTATTGATTATCAGGTTGAGAAACCATATACCGAGATGGCATTGAGCTTTTCAAAGGATATTTTTGTGCTCAGCGATGTCGATTCTATGGTGAAAGATGTCAACGACAAGCTCCATATAACGTTTAAGCCTGATATAGAATATACCATAAAACCACTTGATACACGCAGTTGTATCGTTGAAATCTACAATCCAAAACCTGCCAATGAATATCATTTTACTATTACGGTAAAAGGCTATGATAAAAAAGCTATAACCATAACCTGCAACAATAGTGAAATAGAACAGGGGAAGGACTACTATTTCAGAACACCATTGTTGAAGGTTGTAGAGTACCATCGAAGCAGTGAAATGATAAATACCCCCATTGTGCTACGATTTAATTTTCCTGTTTCATTAGAGGTGCTGAAACAAAAATTGTCTATTGATCCCAAAATAAGTGTAGCAGTAGAGTATGATAAGGATGATACAACAAAAAAAACAGTTATTGTGTATCCTGCAAATGAAGAGAAAGCCCAAAAATATTCTCTCACAATAAATAAAAGTATGGTACCGGTTGGCGGTGTGCTTGGCATGGAATCGCATTTTTCATTTACCTATAACACCTTTTATCCATTGGAACTGATGAAGGTTGAGTCTGCCTATGGACGGAGTGGATCTTTTTATCCAGATTATCCTGTAGAGTTTACTTTTAACAATGAGATTGCTATCCCGGAAGGTCATTCAGCTGCGGAGTATGTGACAGTAAGTCCCAATCCCGGCGGCGTGCAGGTCAGCGTGTATGGTGATACATTATCAATCAGTGGTAATTTTATAGGCAATGAACGATATACAGTAACTATCGCCAAAGATATTCAGGATATTTATGGTCAAAAGCTGGATGAACCTATTGTCGAAGAGATTACCTTTGAGCATGCATTTTCGCATTTTACGTGTCCGGAAAACTATATGCTGGTGGAAAGCTATATGGAAAAAATTGTTCCGATGCATATGGTCAATGTTTCATCGTTTAGCTGTAAATATCTTTCACTTGTTGATGAAAGGGACATCAGAAAGTATCTTGAAAATCCTAAAGAATATTTTAAAGAATACGCTACCGTTAAACATTATACTGTCAACTGGGCATGGGATGTTTATAAAACTGTTAAGTTTGATTTTTCAAAGCTTCATGCCGCTAACCATGGATTTTTTGTGTATGAGATTACACCGTCTATGGAAAATCCCTATAACAGTGAGTCTAACACATTTCATGGCGTTATGCAGCTTTCAGATATTGGGGTTACGGTAAAAAAAACTAAAAATAATGTTTTTGTCCATGTGCGCAGTTTGCTTCATAATACACCGTTACAAAATGCCTCTGTGTATTGCACAGGTGATAGCCCCATTGGTAAAACTGACAAAAAAGGTGTGGCAATCATTAAAAATACGGGGTGCTCTGTTTACACCATTAAGCATGAGCAAAGCATTTTTTACTATAGCATGAGTAATAGTTCATATCATGACGAAGACAATAGCAATACTGCGATACAGCTTCCTGAAAAACATTATGGCTCAAGTTATTTTATCAATACGCCGAAGATTCAGCTTTTTACCGATCGCTACCTTTATAAACCAGGTGAGATAGTTCATGTTAAAGGGATTTTCAGATATCGAAACAATGACCAGTGGAGTTTAAATCCGCCGCTATCTCCAGTGAAAGATATTATTGTCACGGTATATAATTCTCGTCATGAGGAGATTGAAACGTATACAAAGTCACTATCGCCAACAGGTGGGGTGCAGTGGGATATACCAATAAAGGGTAACTATCCTACAGGATACTATCGTATAACTATTACAGCTAAAAATAAAGATTATAATATTAATGGTGGTATTCACTTTCAGGTTGAGGAGTTTAAGCCTGCAAAAGCCGAGATGAAGATTATTCCTGAAAAGTTAAAGTATCATTGGGGTGAGATGCTTGCAATGGATGTGTTTGGGTGGTACCTGTTTGGTGCGCCGGTTAACAATGATGTTGAATATACAGTTTCGTTAACGCCGGTTATATACAGGAGTGAATCATATCCAGATTATTCGTTTTCTACACAGTTGTACTACTATGATGAATATGATGAGTACACCCCATCATCAACTACTATAGCTACAGGCAGGGTAAAGGTAAATGAAAAAGGGATTGCCAGGGTATTTGTTCCCCTTAAAGCAATGGCAAATGTTCCCAATGCTGATATTGTTATAACTGCAAAGACCTACCTTTCTGATGATTCACCGGTGTTTGGAGCTAAAGCGGGATTACAGGTGTTTGAGCCGGTTCATGTTGGTATACGGGTGCCACGCTATTTTAATAATACCGACAGTCCTGTAACAGTACAACTGGTAGCCCTGAATAGCAGTGATAAAGTGGTTGAAGGAAATACTGTCAAGCTTGTGGTGAAAAAGCATGAGTGGAAATCATTTCAGATTGCCGGTGTCAATGGCAGATTGCAGTGGGAATATAAAAATATAGCGACAGATGTATATGCACACAATTATGTCATCGGCAAAAAGGAGGTAGCAGTAGCAATAAATGATCCAGGCTATTATACCGCCGAGGTGTACGATAGTTCCGGCAAACGAAAATTTGCAGTGAAGAGCTTTTACAGTATAGGGAAGGGTGAAGCTGGCTGGCGCGTCAATGACGATGAATCGGTTGATGTTGAAACCGATAAAAGCAGTTACAATGTTGGTGATACTGCCATGCTGCTTGTTAAAAATCCCTTTGAAAAGGCGTCTGCCATGGTAACGGTTGAGCGTGAGAAATTTTTTGACTATTTTGAAGTCCCTGCTACTACCAGCATTGTCATGATACCAATAAAAATAACCGAGGAACATATACCCAATATATATGTCAGCGTTATGGTATATACGCCACGAACAGGTTTTAATAAGGTAAAGCATGGAGAGGATTTAGCAAAACCAAAATGCTACATAGGGTATGCCAGTATAAAGGTTGTTCCCCGCGAAAAAAAATTACAGGTTAAGGTAAAATCAGACAAGAAGCAATACAAACCTGGTGAAGAGACAACCATAGAGATAAACGTAACTAATTATAAGGGACAGCCAATCAATGGTGAGGCAACCATTTCAGTAGCCGACCGCGGTGTTCTTAACCTGGTTAATTACACGCTGCCCAATCCGCTGGACTTTTTTTATGCTCCTCGCAGTCTTGCTGTTACAACATTTGATGTGAGGCAGATTATTCTGGGGCAACGATATATAAAAGAAAAAGGAGAGCTCATTGGTGGTGATGGCGGTATTGCCTCAATGGGGATGATTGTACCGAGAGCAAATATACGGTTTAGCGCTTATTACAATGCAACAGTTAAGATAGAAAAAGGAGTAGCCCGGATAAAATTTAAACTGCCTGATAACCTTACAAGCTTTAAGTCAATGGTGGTGGTGCATACAAACGATTCACGATTTGGCTATGGTGAAACAACATTTGAGGTTAAAACCCCGTTAATGGTACTGCCAACATTTCCGCGTTTTGCCCGTGTTGGTGATGCATTTGATGCTGGCGCACTTGTGTTTAACTATTCAGGTATAAAACAAACAATAACAGTAAGCATGGAGCTTTCTGGAGGTATTAAATGCCAGGATGGAAAATTGAGCAGCATCAAAGAGATTGATCTTAACAATGGTCAGTCAACTGAGCTTACCTTCCCTATTGTTGTTGATAATGCCAATCAATCCACATTTGTCATTAAGGCAAAGGCTGATAAGCATACTGATGGGATAAAGGACAGCATTGCCATAAAAGCACCCAACATCTATGAAACGGTTGCACAGTATGGAAGGATTACCAAAGCGGACGATAGTGCAAAACATACTATTGATATTTCAAAAAATATCATTCCGTATGTTTCTTCGGTAAATGTGTTCGTTTCGCCATCTGCATTTTCTGAGTTAAAGGGAAGTCTTGATTATCTTGTAGAATATCCCTACGGCTGTCTGGAGCAGAAGGCTTCCAGGATATTACCACTCATTATAGGTGAGGATATTATTATTCAAAAAAATTTACTGAAGATAAAATCAAAAGAGGATTTAAAAAATACTGTCGCAACGATATTAAAAGAATTTCCAGGCTATTTTAAAAATGATGGTTTTTCATACTGGCAGGACAGTTCATATACCAGTAGCTATCTAACAGTATATGCTACCTTTATTATGACAATGGCAAAAAAACAAGGGTACACCGTAGATGCCGTAACCTTTGATAAAGCGTTAGCAACCGTGAAACGGTTTGCAACAAAAGGGGTTATTTTTAGCAATGAGGAAAGCTTTTTTTCAACCTACTATAAATATCTAACATTGAGCTTTGCCCATTATGTTGCCGCACTCAATGGCGTTACCAGCGAAAATCAGCTTAAACTTGTTTACAGCGTCATGAACAGCAAATACGAGGATATGATAGCAGGCTATGCGTATCTATTAAAAGCTGTAGCGTTGTATCCTGATTCCAATTTTAAGCAGTCCATGACCAGAATGATAGCGCAAAAATTCTTTTCGGCGATGCGTACTGAATCAGGTTATGTTTATTTCAAGGACGCAAGTGATTGGGGATATTTTTATTATGATGATGTTATAGTGACATCGCTCATTTTGCAGTCGTTGCTGGAGGCAGGGGTGCCATTTGACAATGATTATAAGGTGGTCAATTATCTGCTCAAACAACGGAAAGGATATGCTTGGCTTAATACGCATGAAAATGCTATCGTCTGGTGGGCACTTAATACGTATTTCACAAAGTATGAAAAGGGAAAACCAGATTTTGCGGTAACGGTATTGTTTAATGCTAAAGAATTGCTCAATGCATTGATTACCGATACCAGTACAACCTATTCCGGATTGTATGCAATTACTCATCAGGATAGTGGTTCACGGAGTTTACAGCTTTCAAAGAAGGGTGAAGGCGTTCTCTATTATACTTTTCGATATACCTATATTCCTGTGTACGACAAAATGATATCAAAGAATATGGGCTTTTTAATAACAAAGCGTTTCAAGGATGTGAAAACCGGCAATGAGGTAACAGCTTTTAAAAAAGGTTCAGAGTATCTGGTTGAAATAGAGGTATACACGCCAAAAGAGCGGGGGATTACTGTCCTGGATGATCAGTTGCCTGCAGGATTTGAGCCGGTGAATATTACCTTTGCCACTGAGGAAAAAATGACAGCGGAAAAAAGGAATGCTTACTATGCAGATTGGGGCACATTCAACCACTATGAACAGTATAACGACAGGGTTGTATACTATGCTGACTTCATGCATACTGGCAATCACACTGTTGTATATAAGGTGCGAGCAACCAATTCAGGGGTATTTAAGCTGCCGGCATGCAAGGTGGAGGAGATGTATAATCCCGAGGTGTTTGGCATTATGTATTATACTAACGCTGTGCAGGTGCAATGATAGCTATGAAGCCGTTGCTAACTCTGGAATGCAGATATCGCATAAAAAAAATAATAAAGCTCAGTAGCGGCGTCATCTTTTTGGCGATAGTTATCTATATAGTGTTTCCCTATAAAAGAGATTACCTTGCGTCATCAAATAAACTCCCGGTTGTTATCTATGACAGGAATGGGACGGTCCTTATGGAGGTAGCAAAAGGCAAAAGTGGTTTGTGCCAGGCTATCAGTATACAACAACTTCCCGAGGATTTTATTTCATTACTGTTATTTTCCGAGGACAGGAATTTTTACCACCATTGGGGTATATCGTTAAAGAGCATTGCACGGGCACTGTATCAAAATGGCAAAGCTATGCGCATTGTTTCCGGGGGATCAACCATCACCCAGCAGGTTGTAAAATCAAAAAAAGAGATACTGCGCAATACGGTGTTGACAAAAATGCTGGAGTTTATTGAGGCGGTACGCATGGAGCTTCATTTTAGCAAGGATGAGATTCTGCAGGGGTACATCAATGAGGTGTATTTAGGGAATAACATCTATGGCTTTGAAAAGGCAGCCCAGATATATTTTGGTAAGCATATAAATGAATGCAATCTGCTGGAGGCAGGTTTTTTAATTGCAATAGTAAAAGCACCGGAACGATATAATCCATATCAAAATCCTGAAACAGTGGTTCAAAGTGCAAAGAGGCTTTTGCGCAATGCCTGTCACATGGGCTATGTAAAAATTTCTCCCTTTGAACTGGAGGTTTATACTAATAGCAGGATTGCATTGCAGTATAATGAAAAGAAGGTTATTGCTCCATTATTCTGCCTGTATGCATTATCGCAGGCTCGTAGATTATTTCCGGATAAGGATATCACGCATATCTATACCACGCTGGATGCAACCATATATAGCAATGTATTAACCGTGATGCAAAATTCAATGAGCATGCTGAAGGATAACAATGCGCTGCATGCTGCGCTGGTGATGATTGACAACACAACCATGGAGATTGTTGCCATGATTGGAAGTGTTGATTTTTTTGACTATAAAAAAGGGCAGGTTGATGCTACTCTTATAAAGCGTCAGGCTGCATCCACCATGAAGCCTTTTGCGTATGCTCTGGCACTTGAAACAGGTATGTTCCATACATCAAGTATTGTGCCGGATGTATATACGCAATTCCCCTCTAAGGTTGGAAACTATATACCAAAAAACTTCAGTGATTCCTACCATGGTCCGGTACGATTTGCAAAGGCGCTGGGTTGTTCATATAATATACCTGCTGTATATGTAGTAAGTAAGATTGGGCTTGTTTCTTATTATAATCTTTTAAAAAAGATAGGTTTTGATTCAATAACACGCTCGCCATCGTACTATGGACTGGGTTTGGTTCTGGGCAATGCTGATGTCAGCCTGCTGGAACTTGCAAATGCCTATACAGTTTTTCCACGGCAGGGATTATTTTCAAAAACTATCGCTATAAAAAAAATACGAGATGCGCATGGCAAGGAATATACAGTGCAGTCTGCTGGCAGCGCAAGGGTTTTGAAGCAACAAACATGCTATTTGATTTCGCATATATTGTCCGAATATAAATATAAAGTTGATGCCTTTGGATTGTGCTCATCCATTAATTTTCCCTTTCCCTTTGCAGTGAAGACTGGAACATCAAAAGATTTCAAAGATAATTTTATTGCAGGATACAACAAGCAGTATACCTTTGCGGTCTGGGTTGGAAATCTATATAATGAGTCACTGTGTGATCTTCCGGCGGTATCGGGGGCTGGCATTGTTTTAAAGGATGTACTGCTGTATCTATGGAATGCAGGGTATCCATTTGAAAGGTTTACCATGCCTGAAAATATAAGAAAGGTAAAAATATGTACACTGTCCGGCATGGTTGCCGATACCTATTGTCATAGTACTGATTATGAGCTATATTCCGGCAATAACCAGCCTTGCAATAAATGTAACTGGCACACAAAAAATGCAACAATTGTACCATCACAGTTTAAAGAATGGGCAAGGAATAAAAATTATAATGTTGCTCATGACGCTTCTGTGCAAATTGTTTTTCCCGGGAATGGTGTGGTGTTTAAAATAGAAAAAACAGTCCGAAAAAATTTACAGGCTATACCATTGAAGGCAACTGCTAATAGCAATATTCAATGGTATGTTGATAATCGGTATATAGGGGAAGGCAGTGAACTTATATGGCAGTTATCGGCAGGGCATCATGTTATTAGCATACAGGCTGGCAATCAGCGCGATGCTGTCAACATCACCGTTCTGGAATAATGTTCATGAATTCAATATGTCAGTAGTATTGTAAACAAATACAATGCGATATCATTGGCTATCGTTTAAAAATTGTGTACTGGAATATACTGAATATAACCATATAAAAGAATAAAAATAATTGCCATAAAATAACATATTGTTATACATGTCATAAATAGAGAAAAAAAGGAGTGATACGATGATGCATAAACTGTTTTACCCTGATTCGATTGCTATTGTAGGTTTGTCCTCGCGTCCAAACAACATTCCACGGCTTACCCTTGAAAATACCTTGCGATGGGGTTATAGTGGAAGAATTTTTGGGGTTAATCCAAAAAGCGACGATGAGCAGGTTGACGGTATCAGGATGTATAAATCCATAGGAGCCTTGCCTGAAATTCCTGATCTGGTGTATGCACTGGTTCCGGCTAAATTTGTTCCAGGTATTGTTGAAGAATGTGGTCAAAAAGGTGTACAGTGGATGGCAATCCCCAGTGGTGGATTTTCTGAGTATAGCGAAGAAGGGAAATCACTTGCACAGAAAACGGTTGATACTGCAAAAAAATATGGAATTCGTTTTGTTGGGCCCAATGGGTTGACGGTAGCTAATGTTGAAAATGGATTGTGTTTGCCATTTGTTCCTATTTTACGCCCGCAGTTTGGTGGGATGTCGATAGTATCTCAAAGCGGTGGTGTAGCATTGATGATGTGGAATGTCATAATGGATGAAAATATTGGCATAGCAAAATTTGCCAGTATTGGTAATAAATTAGATTTAGATGAGGTGGATTTTCTGGAATATTTAGGCTCTGACCCCGCCACATCAATTATATGTATGTACCTTGAAAGTATTCCACGAGGTTCTGATTTTATAAAAGTTGCTGATAGGATAAATAAACCAATAGTTGTATATAAATCGAACACAACGCAGGCTGGAAAAAAAGCTGCAATGAGTCATACAGCTGCTATGAGTAATGATGAGGATATTATTAACGCTGCATTTGAAAAGGCCGGTATTATCCGTATATACAATTACCATGACTTTTTTGCTGTGGCCAAAGCATTTAAATTGCCACCAATGAAGGGGAAGCGTGTGATGGTGATGAGCCCAGCTGGTGGTTTTAGTGTTATGACTGCAGATTTATGTGAACAGGCAGGATTTAAATTTGCAAATCCCGGCAAAGAATTTTATGAAAGCTTGCAGAAATTTTCCAATGCTGGTGTTATACAGTTTTCAAATCCTCTTGATATGGGCGATATTTATGATCCCGCTTTTACCGCGCATGTACTTTATTCGGTTATGCATAACAATAATGTTGATGGTGCCATGTACGTAAGCCAGCGTCCACAGATGCCCGACAGGAAAAATGTATTTTCACAGATGTTTTTATCCGACCTTTCAAAAGAAGCATGGGGTGCCATTGTTTCTTCGGGGAAACCACTGGCAATTTGCCTGTTAGGTATGGCAAAGTTGATGGCACAGATAAAACGCTCGGTAAACTTCCCAATATTTAACAGTGCCGAGGAGATGGTGCGTGCAATGAAATTCCAGATGAAATACTGGTTGCGACGTTCTACACCTCAAATGCATGAGTCATACCCAATGAGCCTTGATACTGTATTACGATGGATAACCAATCACCATGGCGATATTGGTGAAGATGCCATGGAACTACTTGAGTTCATTGATATTCCCGTGCCACAGTCAGGGATAGCAAAGTCGGAAAAGGAAGCGGTAACAGTAGCAAAACAACTTGGCTATCCTGTTGTATGCAAGGTCATTTCCCGCGATATTTTACACAAGTCAGATGTTGGTGGGGTGATAGTTAATGTGAATGGAGATGAAGGTGTAAAGCAGGCTTATGCAGCAATACAATCCAGTGTACTATCGCATAAACCTGATGCACACATTGAAGGTATACGCATTTCAACAATGGCACCTGATGGAGTGGATATGTTTGTGGGGAGCAAATATGATCAGTCATTTGGACAGGTTATTATCTTTGGTTTTGGTGGCATATATGTTGAGGTGTTTAAAGACATAGCCTATTGTTTATGCCCGGCTACAAAGGAAGAAATTAAGCAAAAGCTTACTTCATTAAAATCGTATGCACTGCTTAAAGGTGCGCGTGGCAAAAGTGCACTGGATGTTGATGCCTATGTTGACATTATATGGAAGGTATCACATCTTTTAGCCAGTGCATCCCATATTAAAGAGCTGGACCTTAATCCTGTGCGGGTGTTTGAACACGGCTGTCAGGTTTTAGATGTGAGGATGAGAATAGTTCATTAAATTTTAATTTGCAGGTTGTTGTGGCACTGCTATACTTATGGCTATGGTATATCTTGATAATGCAGCAACCAGTTTTCCCAAACCGGATACGGTAATAAAGGCTGTAACCAATTGCTTAACAAACTACTGTGCTAATCCAGGCCGTTCAGGGCATTCACTTTCCATTGAAGCAGCGCGGAAAGTATTTGAAACGCGTGAAACTGTTGCCGAATTGTTTCATGCAAAAGATTCACGGTATGTCATCTTTACTGCCAATGCCACAATGGCAATCAATCTGGTTTTTCATGCACTTTTGCAAAAAGGCGATCATGTCGTCGTCTCATCAATGGAACACAATGCAGTGATGCGTCCTCTCAGACATTGGGAATCACAGGGTATCATCACACTTTCTTTGGCAAATGCCGATGGCAATGGTTTCGTTGATGATGACATTGGTGCTTTCATACAGCCAGCCACCAGATTATGTGTTATTAATCATGCATCCAATGTTAATGGTGTCGTACAGGATATAGCATCTATTGCAGGCAGAATAAAAGAAATCAATCCTGATGTTGCAGTGCTTATTGATGCTTCACAGAGCACCGGGCTTATACCTATTGATATACAGGCAATCAAATGTGATTTTGTAGCGTTTACCGGGCATAAAGCATTATATGGACCTCAGGGGATTGGTGGACTTGTAATAAATACAGCAAAGCACTTACAGCCGTTTATCATGGGTGGTACCGGCAGTAAATCTGAAAGCCAATTCCAACCGCAGTTTTTACCCGATAAATTTGAAAGTGGTACGCTTAATCTTCCGGGTATTGCTGGACTTAAAGCAGGGATTGACTATGTAAAATCCCGTATGGATGAAATACACCATAATGAACTATTGCATATAAAAACCATAGTTGAAGGGTTGTCATCCATTAAAGATTTGAAGCTTTTCTGGAGCAGATCGTTGCATAATCAGATTGGTGTTATATCAGTAGCTCATAATCATATACCCTGCAGCGAGATTGGACAAAGGCTCAATGATGAATTTTCAGTTTTTGTACGCACCGGTTTGCATTGTGCACCGCTGGCTCATGAAACACTGGGTACCTATCCTAATGGGACGTTACGGGTGTCAGTAGGTTTATTTACCAACAAAAGTGATGTCGATGTATTTTGCAAAGCAATAGAAATCATTTCAAAGTGAAGAATATGGACTATTGTTATTTATTATTACCGTCAGTACATGATGCAATGAAAGCTGAGAAGCTTTTATTACAATCAGGTTGTGCAATACAGGTTATTGCCACCCCGCGGGAAATATCGCATAACTGCGGGGTGGTTATAAAATTTAGCTGTGCTGAAATCAATACGGTACTACTATCTTGTAAGGAACTGTCGGCAGAACAAAAGATATTCAAAAAAAATAGTAATAATGTGTATTACGAAATTATCCCAGAGTAGATTCTAACTTCCTGATGCTTTCAGCAAGTATCTTATACTCTTTTGAATTTTTTGGAAATGTGCTCTGGTACTTTTTAAAGTACTTTATCTGTTCCATCTTCCACTGTTTCATATCAAAGCTGTTTTGAATCATAAATAATCCCCCTTGTACAATACTGTACTATAATTGTCGTAAAAATGATCTATTCCATTGAGAAGAAAATTTTTCGCCTGCATTTTTTCAACACTGCAAGGCATTCTATGGCTTACAATGCCTTCACAATAACTATCGTACATGCATCATATACTGGGCGATAGTTACTATGTATTATGTAGTGTTTTGCAAATAAGTGCAAGCTACAGCAGGCTATATTTTTTTGATTACCGGTGTTATTGATGTACTCTGATGAAGATATATTTTTTTACAATAAAAAAAAGCTGCTCAAATCAGAGCAGCTTTTTTTATTAAAATGTATTCGTAATTACCACTTTTCAACTAATTCAAACAATGCAGCAGCACCCATACCGCCGCCGATACACATTGACTCAATACCGTATTTAATACCGTTTTTAGTCATCATATTAACGATCTGTGCAGCCAATTTTGCACCGGTACATCCTAATGGATGCCCTAAAGCTATAGCTCCGCCATTAACATTGATACGGCGTGTTTTGCTGTCAACTGCCCATTCTTTTGGATCAGCTATACCAAGCTGTTGTGCACAGTAAACTGCCTGTGATGCAAATGCTTCATTGATCTCAAATATGCCTATGTCTTTAATATCCAGTCCAACAAGCTTTAAGAGTTTTGGAATGGCATAAGCTGGTCCAACACCCATTTCATCTGCTTTGCATCCTGCAACAACGTAAGCTTTAACTTTTGCCAGTGGTTTTACACCGTATTTACGGCATGCTTCTTCGCTCATAAGAAGTGTAGCAGCAGAACCATCAGTGGTCTGAGAAGAGTTGCCAGCAGTAACTGAACCAAATGCTGCAAAGGCTGGTTTTAGTTTTCCAAGCCCTTCAATTGTAGTATCTGAACGAACACCGTCATCAAAGTCCTGCATAAATTCTTCTTTCTTAATAGTGCCATCAGGCTGGGGAACAAACTTAGTAGCCTTTGTTGGAACAATTTCATTGTACAGCTTGTTCTTTTGAGCTTCAGCAGCTTTCATCTGTGAATGATAGGCAAATTCATCCTGCATCTGACGGGTAATTTTATACCTGTTGGCAACATTTTCTGCTGTTATTCCCATTGAGATATAAACGTCGGGATTCTGCTTTGCCCAGTAGGGATGAGGGCGTGGCATATTGCCTCCCATGGGGACTATCGACATGGATTCTAAACCAGCACCTATAGCTACATCACACCATCCGGCTTGAATACGCATTGTTGATATTGCTATGGCTTCCAGACCAGAAGCACAAAATCGGTTAACTGTTGCACCACATGTATCATCGGGGAATCCTGCCATCTGAGCAGCTATACGACCAACGTTTAACCCCTGTTCAGCTTCAGGGAAAGCACAACCGACCATAATATCATCAACGACTTTCTTGTCAACCTTTGCTCGTTCGATTACACCCTGTAGAGCAGTGACAAGCAAATCTTCGGGTCGTGTCTGAGCAAAAGCACCTTTGCCTCTACGGCACCCAGGTGTTCTGACAGCCTGTACGATATATGCATCTCTCATAAAAATTTTCCTCCTGTTTGCATAGATTTTCTATGACTAAATAAATAATGGTTTGCCAGTTTGTAAGATATGCTCAGCCATCTTCTGGGTATTTTCTGTCTGCCACAATTCAACAAAGGCTTCTCGCTCTAACTTCAACCAGTGTGCTTCATCAATTTCCATGCCACTTGGCACATCACCACCTGACATTACCCATGCAATCTTCTTTGCTATAAATTCCATGTGAGGAGTAATGTACATGCCTATTCGCATATTGAGCATTTCTGCATCTACCATACCCTGAGCTTCACGGCCAAGAACCGCAAATTTTTCCTTCTTTGGTGGAGCGTATCCTTCATCAACCATTCTTAGCACTTCTTTCTTGGCTTCGCCAATTAAAAGATCTCTATTGAATACGATTCGGTCTTTAGCACCAAGGAATCCTTTCTTCTGAGCTTCAAAAGCTGACATGGTAACCTGAGCCTGAGCTACTGCCATAAAGCATGGCAGGAAAAGACCTGCTAAATCGGTAATCTTTGCAGCTTTTGGAACAGACTTAAGATATTTTCTCCATAAGTTCATCATTCCAAGACCACCAGGAAGCAGACCTGCACCAATTTCAACCAGACCCATATAAAGCTCAGCATGTGCTACTATCCTGTCAGCATTAAGACATACCTCGCAACCGCCACCTAACGTCATGCCATAAGGAGCTGCAACAACGGGTATTGGTGCATATTTTGCTGCTAACTGTGAAGTATGAACATTAGCAATAAATTTATCAATTTCTGACCATTTTTTTGCTTTTGCAAGGCTTCCCATATAAGCAAGGTCACCACCAGCTGAGAATGCACCCGGCATGCCGCCAGCCTGGTTGCCTATAACAGCACCAACACCATTCTCTTTTACATAATCAATATTAGCAAGCATGAAATCTACGATTTCACCGTTAATAGCGTTCATCTTGCTATGGAATTCAAAGCAGAATACACCATCACCCAGATCAATAAGTGATATTGAATTAGTCTTCTTAACCTCTTTGCCGGCGCCTTTTAAGTTAAAAATAGATATTGCAGCTTCACTCTTCTTAACTTCTTTGTAACCGCCATTTACTAGATCATAGTAATACTCTTTGCCGTTTTCTACTTTATAGAAAGAAGTAGCGCCTGATGCCAGCATCTTCTTGACATTTTCAGGAACCTTCATCCCTTCTTTTTCCATTCGTTCAACAGACTCTTTTACGCCAATAGCATCCCATGCCTGGAATGGCCCTAACTCTAAGTTATAACCCCATGTCATTGCATTGTCAATTTCAACTATTGAATCTGCTATTTCAGGGATACGGTTTGCTGCATAGATAGCATCATACGCAGTAAGCTTCCATGCAAATTGAGCTGCTTTGTCTTTTCCCCATACAATTGCTTTAATCTTTTCAGCAGCAGTTGGCAGCTTCTTGGCAGCACTGACTGATTCAAATTCAGGCTTCTGTGCTTCCCGGTATTCCATCTTGACAGGATCAAGTACCAATGAAAGCCTTTTACCATCAGGTGTTTTTTCTTTCTTATAAAAACCCTGTTTGGTTTTATCGCCCAACCATTTGTTTTCGACCATTTTATTAAACCATGGAGTAACCTTGTATACTTCACGGCGTTCATCTTTTTCCAGAAGCTGGTATGAATTTTCTGCAAGATGATGAATTGTGTCGAGACCAACCATATCAGAAAGTTTAAATATTGCTGTCTTTGGACGACCCATTGCAGGTCCCATGATAGCATCAGCTTCATCAATGGTAATGTTTTCTGATTCTAACAGCTTCATAGCGGTCATGATTTCATGGACGCCAATTCGGTTACCAATAAAGTTTGGTGTATCCTTTGCCCAAACAATACCTTTACCAAGACGTTTTTCACCAAAATCAGCAATAAATTCAAGAACCTCTTTTTTGGTTTTTTCGCCAGGGATAAGCTCTAACAGATGCATGTAACGCACCGGGTTAAAGAAGTGTGTGCCCATGAAATGTTCTTTAAATGCATCGCTACAATTTTTTGACATCTCTTTGAGCGGTAAGCCGGAAGTATTAGATGTTACTATTGCAGTTGGCTTGCGAATCTTGTCAAGTTTTTGAAATAAATCCTGTTTAATCTTAAGATTTTCAACAACAACCTCAATGATTAAATCGCATTCTTTTAATTTGTCAAAATCATCTTCAAGATTACATAGACTGATTCGCGATGCATTGCTCTTATCCATAAATGCTGCTGGTTTAGCCTTCATCAAGCCATCAAAACCAGCCTGGACAATGCGATACCGTGCCTTTGGATCCTTCTTCTCCTCATCTGTTAAATTAAATGGTACTATGTCGAAGAGGAGAGTGTTTACGCCTGTGTCAGCCAACAAAGCCGCGATACCACCACCCATGATACCGGAGCCTATAACGGCTGCCTTTTCGATTCTTCTAACCATAAGAACCTCCTACTAAGATGTAATAATTAAATGAAAATTTGCATACTCCTGCGTAAATACAAACATGTACCAATGATGGAATAATAAAATAAATTGTCAATATTTTATTATTGAAAAACACTAATAATTTAATATTTTATAGTATATGAAATTTATGTTATAAAAATAATTATAAACATAAGTCATATTATGATAATATAATATTTACCATATTTTGTTTACTATTAAATAAAGAAAATATTTCCAGTACAGCTTTAAAAAATTGTATCAAATGTCCATAGCAAAGTATGTTCATAATTTGATAAAATTATCATAATAAACCATATCAAAATAAAAGTTTCAGCTTTATACTGATAAAGATTACATCATAGGGAAATCTAAAAAAAATTTAAATTAGTTACAAGATGTCAGCGATAGTGTCATGTCTTCAATAATGGTAAATGGTATATTTCCGGAATTTTACTATCCTTTGTACCATACGGTTATAATGCTGCATTAAAAATATATTTTTTTAAGTTGACAGTAAAATTATGTGTTATTATTGATGATACAAATTATTCCAATGTACTATGGTTAGTCTGGCGCCGTACCCAAGTGGCTAAGGGAGAGGTCTGCAAAACCTTTATGCAGCGGTTCGAATCCGCTCGGCGCCTCATTGCCCAAGTGGTGGAACAGGTAGACACAAGGGACTTAAAATCCCTTGGACTTACAAGTCCGTGCCGGTTCAAGTCCGGCCTTGGGCAATTATTGTTACAATAGTCAGACACAGTAAGACACCATTTCTTCAACTTTTCCAATTTTCCAAATTTTATCAATAACTGTAATTATCGTAAAACTTTTGTATGGTATAAGGCTTGTTTGATAAAAAATTATAATTTTTGTTGATAAAAAACGTATAGTATAATCATCTTTCAATAATGTGTTGTAATCAATGAACATTAATATTTACTGATGCAGGTGCTATGGCATGAAGCAGCGTTTTAAAAAGCATTTTGAACGTAAGCCAATAGAAGAACTTATGGAAGAGGCCGGTCATGAACATGAGTATTCACTGAAGCGAGTACTCAGTCCATTTCATTTAATTATGCTTGGTGTAGGTGTAATAGTTGGTGCCGGTATATTTGTACTTACCGGTCATGTTGCTGCTGCATACTCGGGACCGGCAATCGTACTTTCATTTGTCATTGCTGCAATAGCATGCGGTTTTGCAGGGCTCTGTTATGCTGAATTTGCATCCATGATATCAGTTTCAGGAAGTGCATATACCTATGCATATGCCACGTTAGGGAAGCTCTTTGCATGGATCATTGGCTGGGATCTTATTCTTGAATATCTTTTTGGAGCTTCGTCGGTAGCTGTTGGGTGGTCAGGGTACGTGTGTAGCTTCTTGAAAGATTTTGGTATTGTTATTCCTGCTTCTTTTGCCAGTGCTCCATTTGGATATGATATTCATACGGGATGGTACCTAACAGGTGCAATAGTAAATGTGCCTGCTGTTCTGATAATCGTTATCATGACCATTTTGTTGATACTGGGAATAAAGGAATCTGCTACCTTTAATAATATCATCGTAGTTATTAAGGTTAGTGTCATAGTGCTTTTCATCGGATTTGGTATATTTTTTATAAATTTTGAAAATATGGTTCCCTTTATACCGCCAAACACCGGACATTTTGGCGAATATGGATTTAGCGGTATATTACGAGGAGCAGGGGTAATATTTTTTGCATACATTGGGTTTGATGTTGTATCAACGGCAGCACAGGAGGTTAAAAATCCCAAACGCGATATGCCCATTGGCATACTTGGTTCATTGGCGATAGTTACTGTTTTATACATCCTGGTTGCCTTTGTTATTACCGGGCTGGTAAGCTATACAAAATTAAACGTTCCAGATCCTATAGCTGTTGCTATTGATGCTGCTGGCGAGCATCTATTCTGGTTGCGGCCTATTATAAAAATTGGAGCGATAACTGGTTTGAGTTCTGTTGTGTTGCTGTTGCTCTATGGACAGTCAAGAATATTTTTTACTATGGCACGGGATGGGATGCTGCCATCTGTTTTTGCCAGAGTTCACCAAAAGTACAGGACACCGTATATAACAACCATTGTAGTAGGTGTTGCCGCTGTCATTTTTTCTGGATTGTTCCCCATAGGCATCCTTGGTGAAATGGTATCAATTGGAACATTACTTGCATTTGTTATTGTGTGTATTGGAGTGCTGGTATTGCGGTATACTCGTCCTAAACTCCACAGGCCCTTTAAAACGCCTTTTGTTCCGTTTGTTCCCATCATGGGAGCGCTGGTATCATTTATACAGATGGTAGCATTGCCAAAAGATACATGGTTGAGATTGCTCATCTGGATGTTTGTAGGATTCATTATATATGCTATCTACGGCGAGAGCCATGCCCATAAAAAGCCTACTGAAGATAAAGAAGCATTATTAATAAAATGATTATTGATAAGATAGTGTAACATTCCTATTAAATATTCTTATTCAACCCAATAAAAGTAAAAACCAACATTGAGGATTTTTTGCGTCAAAGCGCAATCAAAGCAAAAGAATTATCACTCAATGAGGAAGTTATCAGGATAGAAAAATTAAAAGTGTTGGAAGAAATAGAAAAAGCTATCTTTGAGGCAGTGGCAACACAGTTTACAGCAATAAGCACTCGTTTTTAAGAGATTGATAAACGTTTTACTACTCAACAGTGGATTATAGATTGAGTAAAGAATTATTTTTTATTGATAAATATGAGTTATATTAGATATGTATGATATAATTAGTCATAACTAATTATATTAATTCTATATCAGGATTCTTTAATGGTAAAACGGTTATTGTTGCTTGTCACAGGTTTTTTATTTGTTCATAGTGTACTTTATGCATACAGGCCATTTGCTACGGAGGATGCAGGTGTTGCACCGCTGGGTGAAAATAAGCTGGAATTGGGGTCTGAAGTATCTGGTTTTTCACGGGATACGCTTAATAATGCAAATCTTTCGTTTTTAATGGGCATTGGGCTTGGGAAGGCTGAGATATTGTTTGAAACTCCTTATTGCATAACAAACGAAGAAGGTGAAGAAAATGAAGGATTAGAGGATTTTGTTTTAGCGGCAAAAGTAAAGGTTGCAGGCAGCAACCAGGATACAGGGTTTACACTGAAAACGGAATATGCGCATGAATCGGGAATGTATGGGTTAAGCGGTGTGGTGTCGCAATCGTTTAGCTGGTTTACTTTGCATTCACAATGTGGATTGATTAGTGACTTTGATGATGATGGTGCAATTTTTGGATTGGGGATTGATTTTCCCATAACCGACAACTTTAGTTTGATAATTGATTCTTTTGTAGAGCACATTGCTGATGATACGCGTTATCAGATCCTTTGCGGAGGTATTGTAGCTATACAGGATACCATTGTGCTTGATGCAGCATTAGGTTATTCATGGATAGATAGGTGGAGCAATGAAAGAGAGGAGATTGCAATCATTGGCTGCTCTATAGTGTTGTAAATGATTTTTGTTAAAATATTTGTATTAACTAATAATAGTATATACTAATATTTTTACATTCATTATTTTTGTTTCCACTCGCATGGATACATGCTGAAGAATGGTTAAATATTAAAAGTATGGAACTCATTATGTATACGTTTGCAAATAATACTATTGATAAGATTCTATCAAATTAAAGCTGGGAGTATACATGAATTATAACGACACAATCTCATCAATGTCAATAGGTGAGAGAGCAATAATAGCGGGCTTTCAAAACAAAGATAGAAAATACAGGGAACAACTACTCTCCATGGGACTTGTAAAAGATACAGAATTTATAAGCGTTCTGAATGTTCCTTAACAGGTAACTGTTTGTTATACAATACTGCTACGGCTACGATGTTCTATGTATGGTGGATTAACATTATCTATTATTCCTTGCGTGATAAAATAATTGAAGCAATACAAAAGGGAACTATCATCAGATCAAGAAGTACATGGAAAACACTGAAGGGATTTGCATGAACAAAAAAGAATCGCATCACTCCTGGTGTCCCACCAATGAAAGGAACTATCGCCCCAGGTATAATTGCCCATGTCTTTTTCATCAAGATTATAATAAACACACCAGGTAAAAGATATACTACGCCAAATAATGATGCAGCAATGACATGACCATGATGCTGGTACACGGTAAGCTGGGTAATGTGTGTGCATCCTGATATAATAAGGAGTATGCCTGCTGTTAAGGATAGTCGTTGTTGCAGTTCCATAGCGCACCTCAAAATATTTTGATGGTATTGATATAATTATATACTACGTGTTCAAAACAACAATTGCAAGAATAAATGGCTGCACATTTTTTTATAAAAATATCTTGCCATGCATATACTTTTGAGGATGTGATTATGAGTTGAAAATAAAACCGGATAGTATGCTGCATTTGATATTAAAAAATTGGAACTTTATTATGACAACCATGGTCTAAGGTTGATTGTAGTAATGGCAGACAGTATATGTGGCAGGTCATCATGGTTACAGGTGTATAATTTAATTATCAGGATTTTATTAATGAAATTAATGAATAGAAAGATGGTTATTACAGCAGTGGTTTCATGTATGGTGATTGCAGTAAGTACTTTTACCATTTACAACAATAATAGAAAAACCGTTAAACCAAGGGTAACCTCAGTTGTTGATGCGGTATATGCGTTAGGGATTGTTACCCCCTATAAAGAATATAGCCTGCGTGTTGGCATGAGTACCAGGATTGAAAAGCTCTATATATGGGAAGGTGATAGGGTACAGGCAGGAAGCCCTTTAGTGCAACTTGATGGAGGCATACTATTGCGTGCTCCTTTTTCCGGGGTTGTGGCTACCTTAAACCGCAAGGAAAGTGAGATAGTTAGTGCTCAGGAATCCATCATGACAATAGTTGATCCTGCAACAATGTATATCAGGCTTTCACTTGACCAGGAATCGATCATTAATGTTAGAAAAAAACAGGTTGCTGAGATTAGCTTTGAAAACCTGCGCAATAAAAATATACGTGGCGTGGTAAGCAGGATATATCCATCAGAAGGGGAGTTTGTTGTTGCTATTGATGTTGATTCATTTCCTGAGGGCGTATTGCCTTACATGACGTGCGATGTGGCAATTAAGGTTAGTGAAAAAAACAATGCGCTATTACTGCCAAAGAATGCTGTCCACAATGGTGCTGTAACAGTAATTCGTAACGGCAGAAAACAATTGGTGAACGTCAGCACACGTGCACACGACAGTGGATGGGTGGAGATTGTTCAGGGCAATATAACCCCTGATGATACTGTGGTTGTTATGCGATGAGCTATTGCCTAAAAAAGGAATGCGGAAATGTTTGAGTTAGCAATGAAATATATTATCTCGCGTAAGGTTCAATCGTTGCTTATGCTAATTGGTGTTACACTGGGATGTGGCGGCTATATTATCTTTACCTCGGTTCAACTTGGTTTCCAGACATTTATGAAGGAGCGCCTTATAGAAAATAACGGGCATATTACCATTGAAAGCAGGGAAGAAGATATTACCCGTGAGTCAATGGAAGGTGTTTTTTTTAAAGGGAGCACTGTTTACTGGATAAGCGGTCCAAGCGGCAGGCGCTCCAATGAGTATTTGCAAAGCGCATGGCACTGGCAAAAACGCCTGGCAGATATTCCATTTGTTGTAGCAAGTACAAGACGTGTTGAGGCACAGGTTACCTGCGCACGGGGAGCTTTTTACCGTTCGGTTACACTGCGTGGTATTGATCCCTTTTCTGAACCAAAGGTAACCAATATTGCTGAAGATATTGTTGTGGGCAACATGAATATGCTCAACAGTGGAAACAACCTTGTCATTGTTGGAGTTGAACTCTTGAAGTTTTTGGGAGGTAAGCTCAATGATACCATTACTGTTGTGAATTCTAATGGCAATGTGTACCCGGTTAAGGTTGTTGGTATCTATTCATCAGGTGACAGAAGAAATGACAGAACGTTGATACTGGCTTCCATTACGACTGTACAAAATATTCTGGAAAGCCCTGGCAGGATAACCAAGATTGTAGTAAAGACGGTAAATGCGGATATGGCATCAACATTTGCTCATGAATTATCGCAGGGGACGTATGATAAGGTTGAAAGCTGGGACGAGGCCAATATCAATTTTTTGAGCATGACACGACAGCAATCGTTTATACGGAATATTACCATATTTACCTTTATACTGGTGGTTTCATTTGGTATATACAATGTTCTCAATATGCTTGTACATCAAAAACAGCGTGAGATAGCAATACTGCGTTCTATTGGGTATACCCGTAATGATACGATAGTGCTATTTTTATTGCAGGGAGCAATTTTGAGTGTTGCTGGCGGGATTATAGGGATTTTGATTGGCTATGGTGCATGCAGCTATATTGAAACAATTAAAATGCCAGGCAGACCAATGCATGTTGCATGGGATATCTCTATTTATATGTGGGGATTTATGCTTGTTGTTATATCAGCGCTTTTTGCAAGCTTTTTACCTGCAAAAACTGCTGGTTCACTTTCACCAATTGAGATTATACGGAGAACGGAATAATGGTGGCGATAGAAGCCAGGAATGTAGTCAAGGCATTTGGTGATTTTACTGCCTTAAATTCAATCTCGCTCACTATCGCCAGAGGTGAGTTTGTTGCTATAACCGGTAAATCCGGTTCGGGAAAGTCCACCCTGTTTTATTCGCTCAGCGGGCTTGATAGCATTAATAATGGTACGGTGATGATGCTGGGATATGCCATTCACTCGCTACCGGAAGATGAGGTGCACAGGATTAGAAACACAAAGATGGGTTTTGTATTTCAGTTCCACTATCTTATTTCAGAATTAACCGCTCTTGAAAATATTTTGATGCCTGCAAAAAAAATTAAAATGCATAAAGAAAAGATGCAGTATGCCCAGTACCTGCTGGATTACTTTGATATTAAACACTGCAAGGATAAGCTTCCTTCGCAGATGTCAGGTGGTGAGCGACAACGGGTTGCTGTTGCCCGTGCATTGATTATGAATCCTGATATTATCTTTGCAGATGAGCCAACAGGAAACCTGGATTCTATAAACAGTGAAGCAGTCATGCGTATTTTTAAAGAGGTGAACAAACAAAATGGAACAACGGTGATACTGATTACTCATGATGATGAGTATGCACATATGGCTGGCCGACAGATACATTTAAAAGATGGACAGATAGAGTATGATATTTACAATAAATAATATCATGATATCATTGCATTTTTAAAGAGTTACCAATAGTTGCGTTGTTCCATGAAAATAGTGGCAATGGCATGCTGAAACAAAACCTATAGTCATTCTGCGGCTTGATTCAGGATCTATGAGAATTATTTAGATTCCGTGTCAGGCCATGAATGACATTGATGGGATAATGCTATTTTTTAAAGGAGTATTGCTAAGGATGAAAAATAAAAATATAACAGCATATATCGTATTGTTTATGGTTGTAAGTGTGCATGGTTTTGCTCAAAACAATGACGCAATCCTTTCGTATGATGACTATGTATCAATCATGATTAAACAGTTGCCCCAGATTAAAAATAACATCATTCAGGTTAAAAAAGCACAGGTAAATGTTGAAAAAGCTAAAAGTGTTGATGATACAACACTGGTTGCTCAAGGACAATATACCCATCAAAAACAGTATACAACCGGTAAAAACCTTTTTGAACCGGATTATAGTGAAACATACTATGGTTACGCCGGAATTGAACGTATCATTGCACCAACAGGAACACGATTATCAGCAGGGTTTGAATATGATGCTTCGTCAGTAAAAGGTAGCCGTACTATCCCGGCACAGGCTATGTCAATTGATGAATATCAGCCATCCATCAAGGCAACTATCACACAACCGTTGTTAAAAAATGCATTTGGTATTGCTGATAGATATGGAAAAAACAATGCTGAATATACCCTGCAAATACAAAAATTGCAGCAGCTTGAGGATGATAACTCGGTCATGAACTACTATAAGAAGCTGTATTTTACATGGATTTTTTATAAACAGGCAATCGATATTTTAGCGGAAAGCATGGCAAACGCTAAGAATCTTGTTGTGACTGTTGAGCGTAAGGCTAAAGCAGGGCTGGCTGAAAATGATGATCTTCAGCGGGCATACTCTTCATTATACAGCTATCAGGCAGACTATCAGCAATATCAGATTACCTATAGAGCTCTTTTAGATGAGCTATGGCTTTATATCAATAAGGAGGCAACACCTGATAGTGCATATCTTCAAAAATATTTTGATGAGATAGTTACTATGGATATACAGGAAATCCCTTTTGAAAAAACACGTGCCTATGCCATTGTTGCTAAAAGTATTGATAGCATGCACTATACCATAGATGTTGCCAATAATGACACGCTGCCACAGATGGATTTAGTTCTTTCAGCTTCACGAAAAAATTATAGCCAGAACCAGAGTGATGCGTTAAGCAAACTTCCTGATACGGATTACTCAATAGGGTTACAGTTTAGCTACCCGTTGGGCAATCATACGTCCCAATCACAGTTACAGGAATATGAGCTATCCCTTAAAGAATTAGAACACAACCTGAATATATCAAAGAATGATTACTATAAAAATATCCGTACCATCTTACAATCGCTGAAAGGATATAAAGATTTAATAGAAATAAACACAAAAAATTTATATGCATTGGTATCCCAGCGGCAGACTGAAAGAAAAAAGTATGAGCAAGCAAGGCTGGATCTTAAATATTTAATTGAAACTGAAAATTCAATTTTTTCTCAGCAGCTAAAATTATTACAGTTGAAGGTTAGTTTTATTGATTATTTTATTGATTATAATGATTTAATCCAGTAATAGTATATGTCTGATTGTATTTAAATAGTTAAACATGTCATTGTTACCGATATTATATGACATTCTAATGTTTCAGGAGATTGTTATGTATCAGATTATTTCTTCATCGTTTCAAAGCAATGATTGTTTATTAGATGCCCGCCTTTACCTGCCAGAGAGCAATCAAAAACTGCCCATCATCATAATGGCGCATGGATTTGGAGCGAGGATGGATTTTGGACTGCATCCGTTTGCGGATGTCTTTGCAAATATGGGTTTTGCTGTGCTTATGTTTGACTACAGGGGCTTTGGCAAAAGCAAGGGGAGTCAACAACAATTGGTGTATCACAAGTATCATATTGAGGATTATCATAGTGCCATACACTATGTAAAAACCACGCCAAATATTGATGGTGCAAAGATAGTATTGTGGGGAACATCGTATAGCGGCGGGCATGTTTTAACGGTAGCATCACAGGATACTACTATTGCTGGAGTTATAGCGCATGTTCCATTTGTGGATGGTATTGCCACAGCATTTCATCTGCCCATAAAAAATATAATCATTGGTATGTATTCAGGGGTTCGGGATATGGTGACACACATTGTTAACAGCAAGCCCTATACTATACCCATTGTATCGCCGCCAGATTCTTTTGCGGCTATGAATACTGCTGATAGCTATCAGGGTTATATGAATTTAGTGCCAGCAGAGGTAACTGATGAGAATTGGTGCCCTGCACGTGTATGTTTAACCCTGCCATTGTACAGGCCAACAACATATGTAAAAAAAATTATGTGCCCGGTTTGTATCATTGCTGCAGAATATGATTCGTTGATTCCTTTATCTGCTGTTAAAAAAGCTGCTGGTAACATAAAAAACATTGATTTTCATATATTGCCGTGTGGTCATTTCGAGCCGTATACAGGAACAATGTTTGAAAAGAGTATAACCATACAGAAGAGGTTTTTAGAACGTTTATTATAATGCTCTGCCCCCTTTTTTAATAGTTACTTTCGCCAGGTAAAATACAATGACGTACCACGCGCCAAATATGATATCCCAATCTGTCAATAAAACGAATCGCTTCGATAAACTCAAGAGCAGTATGTGAATCAAGTGATCCCATGGCAGTTTTCTTTAATACTTCTATTCTTTCTAATTTACGAATGTTAGCTAAATATTGCGATAGTTCCTGTATTTTTTCAACATTATCCAATGAACTCTTTTGTTGCAATGCATTTTCTGATTCATCAAGTTCATTGGAAAAGTTTGATAGCATATCTTTAAAGAGATCACTATTTTTGAGTGTATCAATTGCTTGTTTTTCGTAACATGCTTCGATAATACTGTTTAAATGGTCAATTGAATGGAGTATGGAGATATGTTCATTGTAAAGTTTACTCTCATGTGGATTGGTTTTAACCTTGCTCATAAAGAGCTTGGTTTCATTGAGGGCATTTGCAGCAAAACGGAGTCGACGCTGGAAATCATCTTCTTTATCTTGTAGTATCTCTTTTAATGTATGAATAATAAAAAGGGCAATGTCAGTGACAGCTCGTCGTGCTGCTTCTACTGCTATGGGTGGATTTTTAGCAATAGCGTCATCTAAGTGTTGTGTTAAATATAATTGTTTATCAATGAAAAAAGTTCTAAGGAAACGTATAAATGGTGTAATAAAGGGTGTAAACAGCAATATGCCAATACAATTGAATAATGTATGGAACAATGCAAGCTGTATTTCATAAGGCATTGGGTAGATAGTAGTAAATAGAAATGCAAGCAATGGCGATAACCATGGTATTATAATAAATAATATGATTGCTGTTATGATATTAAAAAGAAAATCAGCAGCGATAATTCGTTTTGTATCAGGTGTTGCACCAATGCCTGCAAACAGTATTGGGATAGATTTCCCTGCATTCGTTCCAATGACAAGAACCTGTGCCTGAAAAAGATGAATGGTGCCCGTATTTAAAGCTATTAGTGCTATTGCAACAGAAGCACTTGAGGATTGCATTAAAATGGTTAGTACAAAGCCAATAGCAAAAAGTATTAATCGGTCAAAAATGCCTTCTCCAGCAATGTTTGAAAAGTTTATGATTGATGACAGTTGTGACATGCCCTGTTGCATAAGGCTGATACCAAAAAAAAACAATCCAAAACCTGCCATGATCATGCCGATATCGCTCTTTTTGTCAGTATAAAGAATTTTTAATATGCTGCCTATAGCAACTAAGATAAGAGATATATTCCCTATACTATATTGCACGCCAAAGATTGCCACAAGCCAGCCTGTTACTGTTGAGCCAACATTTGCACCAAAGATTACTGCAAGTGCCTGTGACATGGTAATGAGTCCAGCACTTACAAAACCAATAGTGGCAATGGCTGTAGCACTGGAGGCTTGAATAATGGTTGTAATGAGCATACCGGTAAGGAGTGCTTTGCCTGGACCTCCGGTAAGGTTGGTAAGGATAATACGCAGCCGTGAACCTGCCAGTTTCTGTATGGATTCGGACATGAGAGCTATACCTAAAAGGAGCAGTCCTATACCGCCAATGGATGTTATTATATCAGTCGCATTCATACGGTAACTCTTTTTACTATAGTATCGGCAATTATAGGATAGTTATATGAAAGATAGTATTTAGAGCAAGATTTATTTTTTATAATGTTATATTTATTGTTCAAGAATATGAATGCACTCATAATTAAGATGTAAACAAGGCTTGAAAGAGATGAAAATGCTTAAAAAATGCAGTTGAGATTATTGACAACACAAGATATAACTTTGTGAAAAATGGGCAACATAAGAAATTACTCTCGATACTATAATCAGGTGTGTTTGAAGTTACGCAATTATAAATAAAAATTTGAAAAAATTCCTTGACTTCCGCTTCATTTTTAATCTTATATTAAAATCAAATAAGAAATTCTATGTGATAAATGCAGTTTGGAAATCAAGAGATAAAATTCAGTGAACCTGATTATTATTGGGTCGATATGTTGGTGATTATTAACGAAGATTATTGGTAAAAATGAGGGAAGCCAGATCAACGATGTCTTTCTAAAGATTGTATATACTGTTATAAGCAATCATATCGTGAACATATTTTTACTCAATAGAACAATGTTTTTTGAATAAGCTTTTTATATTTTTGATTCAAAATATAGATTAATTAAAATGGAGGAAACGAAAAATGCGTGCAACTCATCTTATTGTTACGATAACATTTGTACTTATGAGCTATGTTTCTGTTCAGGCTAAAACAGTTCTGGATTATTATTGCTTAATACCAGACGAGTTTTTTCAATGTGAGGATGATGTCAAGATAACCCGCAATTATAAGCTCAATCAGATAAAATACAAGAATATCAAAGCGGGTTACATTCGCGCTGAGTCGGAAAGAAATCCCATGGAAGTGGCATTGTTTAAGGACATAAAAAGCAACAAGGATGTTGTGGCTGTGAACATTAAGTGCGGACCAGGTTGCATGTGCAACCGGTTTGCTCTTTTACAGTTTGATGCAAATGGCAAGGCTATCAATATCACTGCTTCTATTTTTCCCAATGAAAATTTGATATGGAAGAAAATTAAAAGGACCGATGTGGATGCATACGAATTTATTCTTCCCGAAGTTGGTACCACCATTAAAGTTGTACACGCTGATACGGGTGAAGAATTGGCACAAATTTTCTGGCGTGATGGTAAATTTGTGTTACAGTAGAAAAACAAATAAAAAAGTTATGGTTAAGTATTAAGTACAACACCTTGTGTTAAGGGTGTTGCACTGGGCGTATAACAATCAGGGGAGATAATCTTCTCTGAGGGGCGAAAACACCTCAATTGTTGCCAATCAGCTCAATGAAATGTACTCAATCAATAGTCAGTAACTATCGCTCTTAATTATAATGGAACAACTGGAGAAAACGATGAAAGTAAAGAAATTACGATGTGAACACTGCTCGTTACGAGCAACTTTTGACAGAAGTCCTCGTTCACTGATTGGCAGACTATGGCGCTGGCATATTACATGGTGTCCCGGATGGAAAGCGTATAGTAATTCTTTAACTGAAGAAGAACGAGGAGAGTTGATAGCAAAATATTCATTATAAATATAAAATAGGGAAACATATTGCCTATAGTTTTTATACGTTGCACATCCATGGATTTTTGAAGAAGCAGTCTTTTTTAATTATTGTGATGTTTATGGTGAAATAACAATTGATTGAGCTTTCACAGTGTCTTCGTCAAAATCTGACAGGATAAGTATTACTATACCATTATTCACATTTAAGATAAAAAATACTGGTAAAATCCTCACTATTTAACAATTATTCAATAAAATCTATTGACAAAATTTGGTTTGGATTAATTAAATTGTCACTTACAAATCAATAAAATGAAATAAGTGTAAAGTATGCAATTTAAAGTTTTGCCATCTTCATTAAAAGGTGAAGTCGTTATACCCGGTTCTAAATCGCATACCATACGGGCCTGTGTATGTGCTCTTCTTGCTAATGGTACTTCAACCATAAAAATGCCCCTTGATTCAAGTGATACACGTTCCTGCCTTGGTATGATTCAACGGTTTGGGGCAACGGTAACACAGCACAACGATGAATGGGTTGTTACCGGTTGCGGCATTCCTGCCGTTCCGGATGATATCATTGATATTGGCAATTCGGGGACATCGCTTTATTTTGGAATTGGTGTTGCATCGCTTGTCAATGGTATCACCGTATTCACCGGCGACAATCAGATACGCAACAGGCCTGCGCAGGACCTGCTTACTGCAATTACAGAATTAGGAGGCTGGGCAGTTTCAACGCGTAGTAATGGCAAGCCGCCGGTTATTGTGCAGGGACCTATAACAGGAGGGCATGTTGCAATCAGGGCAATTACCTCACAGTATGTATCATCACTGCTTATAGCAACACCGATGGCAAAAAACAATACTATCATTGATGTGCCCCTGCTCAATGAAGCTCCCTATGTTGGCATGACATTGTGGTGGCTTAATGAGCTTGGTATTGAATATCATGCTAATGGGTATGACCAGTTTATTATACGTGGAGGTCAAACCTACAAACCATTTTCAAAATACATCCCTGCTGATTTTTCATCGGCAACGTTTTTTATGGTTGCGGCTGCCATAACAGGTAGCACGGTAAAACTTAAGGGGTTAGATATTAATGATACCCAGGGCGATAAAGAGGTGGTTACAATTCTAAAGCAGATGGGCGCTGATATTGCAATACTTCCCGATGCAATTGTTATTACCGGTAAGCCACTTAAAGGTGGCGAGTTTGACCTTAATGCAATTCCGGATGCTCTTCCTGCACTGTCAGTATGCGGATGTTTTGCTGAGGGCGAAACGCGGCTGGTGAATGTACCACAGGCACGGGTTAAGGAGACAGACCGAATTGCAGTGATGTGTGCTGAATTAAAAAAAATGGGTGCTGATATAGAAGAGCTTCCTGATGGGCTTGTCATCAGGCAAAGTCAATTAAAAGGTGCTCCCGTACAGGGACATCATGATCATCGTGTTGTGATGTCGCTTGCAGTTGCCGGATTGGCTGCACAAGGTCATACCGTTATTGATACAGCGCAGGCGGTGGATGTTACCTTCCCTAATTTTGTTGAACTTATGCTGCAACTGGGTGCTGCAATTGAAAGGGAGGAGTCATGATGCTCAGGGGAGTGCGTGGAGCAATAACCGTTGATGAAAATACAAAAGAAGAAATAGTATCAAGGACCAAGGAGCTTTTGCAGGCGATAGTTACTGTCAATGATATCCATACTGATGATATAGCATCAGCCATATTTACTGTCACTGATGATTTGAATGCCGAGTTTCCTGCAGTTGCTGCCCGTACTATTGGCTGGATTCATATACCCCTTTTATGTTCCCGAGAGATACCAATCCCTGGTTCACTGGGCATGTGCGTACGGGTTCTTTTGCATATCAATACCAATAAAAAACAGGATGAGATTGTGCATGTATATCTGCGCGATGCTAAAAAGTTGCGACCGGATATTGGTACACCTGAGCAGGATAAATACTATCTATCGCACGATTGAGAAGAATTGTGCAGATGAATACTAAATAAAAATAATATGTACCGGGTACATTCAATGAAGCAAATCAAGTATTTAGTAGTGTCGATTATATGCTATGGAGTTGTTGTAAGCACTAATGCTATTCTGTATGCACAGGCTGAACGTGAAATTGAACTGACTGCTCAGGAGATATTGGCACGAGTTGACCGAATAATGCAATATCCTGATGGCATTTTAAAAGGATATATCATGTATATTACACCTGATGGTTCATCGCAAAAATTACAGATTACAGGGTATATTGCAAATAATCAGTTTTTATTTGATGTCAGCAAACCTGCACGCGGTAGCATGCAAAAAATATTGTACCGGATTGGCGGTGAGGATTTGTGGGTATATGATATGGCAGCGAAAGCACTATACCATAAAATGGGTGTTGATAAGTTTGATGATATACTGGCAACCAACTTTTTTTATACTGATCTGTCCAATGCTGATTTGCAGAGCAATTATGTTGCAACGATTGATGGCTCTGTGATTATAAAGAATAATGATTGTTACAAACTAACCCTTGATCCAATTGATAAAACCGGTATCTATGGAAAATTAACCTTATATGTGGTAAAAAAAACCTATATCCCATTGCGTATAGATTACCATGATAGGGATAAGGTTATTTTTAAAACACTGTCTATAACAAAAGTAGCGGAGAAGGATGAAAAATCATTCCCTGTACGATATGATATGCTTGATATCAAAAAAGGTACAATGACGATACTTGAATTTAATAGCATAGAAGACGGTGTCAGGGTTGATGCAGAGTTATTCAGACCGGAGAAGTTAGGAGATTGATGGTGGCACAGTTTTTTGTCGATTCTGCTGGCAGTGATAATAGCATCATCATCACGGGAAAGGATTTTTATCATCTAACAACGGTGCGCCGCGCAAGCATAGGTGATGCTATACAGATAATTGATAATAACGGTATGCAATACCATGCAACCATCACACAAATAGATGATGGAAAGATAGTTGCAACAATAACAGAGAAACTTCACTATCCTGATATTCATGTACAGTGTACATTGTGTGCTGCACTGTTAAAGGGCAAAAAGTTTGACCTTGTTATCCAGAAAGCTGTTGAAATAGGAGTAAAACAAATAATTCCTGTTGTTACGCAGCACACCATACCGGATGTTTCGGGCAAAGAAGATAAAAAGGTTGAACGCTGGCAGTCAATTGCAAGCGAAGCCTCAAAGCAATGCTTACGCAAAGAGGTGCCAGCGGTTCATAATGTTATGCCTTTTGAAGATGTCATAAGGCTTCCAAAAGAGATTGGTATTATGGCACATGCTGACCCCAAAGCGATAAACTTACGGAATTTTTTAAAAGAACAGGTAAAACATAACAACGTTATGCTGCTCATAGGACCTGAAGGGGGGTTTTCAAAAAAAGAGGTTGAAATTGCACGACAATATGATTGGTTTGTACTATACAGTGGTGCAACACAGCTCAGAGCTGAAACTGCAGCTATCGTTTTGCCGGCAATCATTTTATATGAATGGGGATATGAATAACAGGATAGTAGTATGAAGATCAGGGTAAACGGGATAGATATTGAATTTGAGAAGAAAACCCTTAAAGAGCTTCTTGATCTTTACAGGTTTAATCCATCAAAAATCGTGGTTGAGAAAAATGGGCGAATCATTGATAAAGAACAGTATGCAACTGAAGTTTTGAAAGATGGCGACGTTCTTGAAATTGCGCGATTTGTTGGTAGAGGATGAATGACAAATTCCATGCTCTGACGGAATCTTTGCTTACACAAGAAGAACTGCAACATTGCATTTTGTTGTTGTTTTGCCTGGGCGATAGCTCATGTGATGACCCATTGCTTGAAGAATTGCAAATTCGGGGCTATATCGTCAAAGAAAAAGATAATCGTATCATTACTCAAAAGGGCAAACAATATCTATCAGGGCTTATGCAAAAGCTGGCACAATTTCATAATGCAGGTGAAATTATTTTCCAGCACTATGTTGACAGGGAACTATCGCCAATAAAAAAAGAGATACATGAAATACGCATGCAGTGGCGCGCTGTTCGTGATAAACGATTAGCGCGTAAAGCGGAATTGCAAAAAATGGGGAAGGATAAATCAGCTTTGCAAAAGGATAGTATTTATAAAGCACTGCAAAAAGAGCAGAATGCATTGCGCACACACCTGAAACATACCGAAAAAAAGTATCATAAAAAATTAGCAAATCATGTAAAAAATGTAGGAATGCTCCCCTGAAATACATCATGCAAGGGTGCATACTCAATGGTGATGCAGTGATACTATTAATATTATTGAATGCGGTGTAAAACGATTGTATGAAAAAAGCGTTGATGGCATTTTGTGATAGTGATGGTGCTATCTATAAGCATCCCGCTGCCATTGCAGCATTTAGAAGCGGCAGGCGGTTTGTTGCCGTTGAACAGGAAGAACTCATGCCGCTTCCCGATGGGAGTACATTGTATGTATTGCCGGGACGGTTCCCCGTTGAAGGAAGGTCGTTTAAGTCTGTGAGCAATTTCAATGGCAATGAAATTTTGGCTGTGGCTGCTTTTTTAAGCTCGGGCTATTTAAGGACATATCTACCAGCATACATAAAGACTCCCGATGCTCCACTATTGTCATTATGGGCGTACTGCGGGGTGGTTTTTGTAGGAGATGATTTTTATGTGCCAGCAATGCGTATTGATCCTGACCAACGCTCTGACCCCGCCCTTCATCGTAATGATGGTGAACTTTTTAAAACAATAAAGACTATTAAGAAGGAATATCCCGGCAATAGCCTGGTTAAGCAGTTAATAACCTGTTCCACTAAATACGGATGTTTATGTGCACGCAATTTTTTCTTAAGCCGTTATGAGGCACCTATACCCACCACACGAATGTGTAATGCGCTATGTCTGGGTTGCTTTTCATTTCAGAAAGATACCGGTATACATGTTTCGCAATATCGCCTCACGAAAGAGCCATCGCCCGAAGAGATTGCGCAGGTAATGCTGCACCATATTGAACGGGTTGATAGGGCGGTTGTTAGTTTTGGACAGGGTTGTGAAGGCGAACCGCTTATGCGGGCAAAGGATATAGCACGGGCAATAACGCTGGTTCGTAAAAGAACAAACAGGGGAACAATTCATATGAATACCAATGGTTCAAAGCCTGAGGCTCTTACTATGTGTATTGACGCTGGACTTGATTCGGTCAGGGTAAGCCTTAATTCCCCAACTGAAGAATATTACACCAGGTACTATCGCCCTAAAAATTATTATTATAACGATGTATTACAGAGTATTGCATTGGCCTGTAAAGCTGGTATATTTGTTTCATTAAACCTTTTCTTTTTGCCGGGTTTTACCGATGCAGAGAGTGAGGTAAAAAATCTTTTTTCATTTCTTGACAGATTTCCTGTTGATATGATACAGACACGGAATCTGAATATCGATCCGGATTATTATTTAGATACGATTAGTTTTGTTGATGAACCTGCGCTTGGTATTCGTACGTTGCTTGCTACCTTGCGGGAGCGGTATCCTGATATACGGTTGGGCTATTACAATCCGCCCAAAGAAAGTTTTTAGTGGATGTGAATCCTGTGGCAATTAAGGAAATCTTGTAATTATTTTGATTCCGGGTCAAGCCCGGAATGACTTTGAGAAATAATGTTATCTTCTGAGGGAGTGATGTAAATGGAAAATATCATTAAGGACCCAATTGTGTATGCACGGGAGGTCGTAGGCAGGGACCCATTGGCTACATTTTTAGGAATAACGGTAGAAGAAGTTAAGCATGGCTATGCGCGGTGTGCTGTTACCGTTAAACCTGAATATTGTAATGCAGTTGAACGCGCGCATGGTGGCATTATTCATGCTGTGGCAGATCAGGCATTTGCTGTTGCAAGCAATTCAATGGGTACAATGGCCGTTGCTTTGAGTATGACATTACAGTATCTCCAGGCTGCACTGGTTGGCGAACGTATATTTGCAGAGGTTATTGTAATTCATGCTGGTAGAAAAGTAAGTTCATGGCGTGTTGATGTACGAGGTGTAGATGATAAAATTATTGCAACGGGAGATGCTGTAGCCTATCACAAATAAATTTGCTGTTGCTGCATGGTATGATGCTGACGTACCATAGTGTTGATTATATGGCTTGTATAATCACTGAAGGCGACACCATAGATGATGGTGAAATATCTTAAAGTATCTGGCGTAAGGCATCATACAGGAAGTAAGCGCCAAAACTATATAACATAACAACAGTTATGATACTAACAGCCGTTTTGAATTGCTTTCCTAAAAATGAAGCGCCTGCAAATGATACCATTGATAAAAGGAATAACCATACATAATCGCATGCTACATGCAGTATAGAAAAAATAACCAATCCATATAAACCAAATACCACTGATTTTTGAATAAGCGACAAACCAATAGTAAACCACCATATAAAGAAATATGGATTAAAGGCTGTAAGAGCAATACCATCGATAAGGGGAGAATGAGGAGCGATAGTAATTTGTTTACGGATATCCCGTATGGTTACTGTGCCAAGGATAAATAATACAATGCTGCCTGCAAGGGTAATATATGCTGTAAGAGAGGAAAACCGCGAAATAAAACCTATCCCAAAAAAGAGTGCTCCTATAAGCGGAAGTTCCACGAAAGCATGCCCGCTTGCAATGAATAATCCGGCAAACCGTTGTTGTGTCCCATGATTCATTGCCACAGCACTCATGGGCCCTGGAGCCATAACTCCAGAAAGTGAAACGGTCAGGGTAAGCAGTATAAATTCAATGAGCTGTGCTCTTAATTCCATGGTTGTATCCTGTACCAGATTGATTCATGATATGCCAATTTCAAGCATTTTCTGGCGTTGCATATATTTTTTACAGTATGCTATTGGTAGCGTTGTAAAACTTTAATGCTGCTATACAATGAAAAGATTAATTTTCAACATTATCATTGACATTACCATTGAAGTATTATAGTATTAAGCTGTCTGCCATTGCTTTAAATATCCTCTATACAAAAAGGTGGATGGCAATGTCCAGAATAATGTTTGATGCAATATCTGATGGTATAGCATTAACACGTAGAAATCTTTTAAAGCTATGTGGGGCTTCAATTGGAGCGTATGTTTCACACTGTTTGCCAATTCGTACAGTAGCAAAAACAAGTCCAAATATACTATTCATTCTTTCTGATGACCATCGCTGAGATGCTATGAGCTGTATGAGGCATGCTATAATCAAGACCCCACATCTTGATAGGCTTTCATCTGAAGGAGTACATTTTAAAAATGCTTTTGTGACAACATCACTTTGCAGCCCTTCGCGAGCAAGCTTTCTTGCCGGACAATATGCTCACACCCATGGTGTTAAAAACAACCTGACTGTATGGAATAATGAAAATATAACATCTTTAGAAATATTAAAACAAGCAGGTTATGATACTGCTTTTATTGGGAAATAGCACATGCCCGGAAAAGGGCTCCCAAAACTTAGAGGTGTTGATAGATTTATTTCTTTTACCATTCAGGAAGGTCAGGGAAGATATTTTGATTGTCCGCTATACATTGATGGCGTTTTAACAGAACGTAAAGGTAAATATATTACTGATGATTTAACCGATTTTGCAATAGAATTTATTAAAACTAAACGAAACAATCCATTCTGTTTATATCTGTCATACAAAGCTGTTCATCAGCTTTTCCTGTCGCCGGATGATTTAAAAAATTTATATAATGACGTTGATGTAAAACAATTATTGCCAGAAGAATCTGACTCGTGGGTAACAACAGTACAGGGTGGAACATGGGCGGGTACGTTTGGTACATTGGAACACCATTATCTCAATTATTGCAGAACTGTTGTAGCACTTGACAGGCAGATTGGCAGAATACTAAAAGCGTTAGATGAATCAAGAATATAGGAAAACACTGTTGTTATCTATGCAGGAGATAATGGATACTTCTGGGGAGAGCATCGTTTGATTGATAAAAGATGGGCTTATGAAGAAGCCATACGAATACCTCTTATTGTCCGATATCCTGGATTTATTAAAAATCCCGGGAGAAAGGCTTATCAAATGGTATTAAATATTGATCTGGCACCTACATTACTTGATTTAGCGGGTATTTCTATACCACCACATATAGAAGGAAAAAGTTTAAAGCCAATATTGCTGTCTGATAAAGCTTATGGAAGAAAAGCATGGCTCTATGAGTATTTTAAGGAATTTCCCTATAATGTTCCAGAAATTCGTGCTGTCCGAACTGATTCACACATTTACATCGAATATGGTGGAAGGCGGAAGCCAGAACTCTATAATGTTATAGATGATCCTGATGAAAGGGATAATCTTTTAAATACACAAAAAGGATTAAAGCTTAAACCGGAACTTAAAAAATTGTTAGAAGATTTAAAGATGGGAAAACAATATGATTGAACACAGGGTTGAACACAGCTATGTGGTAAAGCAAAACTTTGTGTCGCGGTTTATTACACCAATAGTATTACTGCTTGTTATTTACATAGTGCTTCACAATCTTTACTTTGAATCATGGAAAATTGATAATAGAGATGTACAGTACTGGATCTCTTTTATAGCTGGTATTGTGTTATTTGTATTTATTGGCTTTAATGCTCTTATAGTTTATCCTGTATTATATTTCAAAGGTGCAACTATACATGAAAGAATTGTTGTGTCATTAATTGTACAGATAGTGTGGATTATAAAAGAACTTGTAAGGGTAAGTGAATTTTTTACCTTTGGGGAAACATTATATTATACATTTAATTCAGCGTTTTTATTAGCACTATCTGGTTCTTTTGCTTTCATGGGGATTAGTGAGATGTTCTGTCGATATAGATTAAAAAAGAAAGGAATTGAATTACAAAAAATAATTACACCTTTGCCAGTCATGTCTGTTGTCACCGGAATTATTGCTCTTTATGTTTTTCTGATATGAGGTGTTGGCGAACACTGGTTTTATATTTATGTAACAGGATATAAATTAATTTTTCATTAATATTTCTATTACTATTTATGCTTATATATACTTCCTCCGGAGATAGATATATTAACCTCAAACCCCGGCCATTCACCTTCATAGAGCAAGGGGAGTATTGTTTCCGGATTGTATAATTTTCATCCATTATGGCTGATCATACGCCGGCCATGTACACTCCCTCACTTTATTCTTAAATTATACATATAACATTTCCCGGTCATTGTAATAAGCCTTTAAAAAATATCGATAATCTTGTAAATACAAATTTAAATATATTTTAATATAAAATTGTTTAATCAACTTGATTTTAATGTAATTTATGCTATATTAAAATACGATTATTAAATGCAGGGTTATCTATATGAAAAATGCACAATTATACATTTATAAGGAGTATGAAGAACCGTTTGAATGTGCAATATTACCCCAGGTTGATGAATGTGACAGGCTTGTTTCTGCTATAAAGTATTTTGGTGTGTTGATTCCGGCAGAAATATTTGACGAGGATAGGGGAATATAGTTTAAATATTGCTTCAAAGAGGAAAACTTTCTTAAAGATATATTCTATATATAATTCTTGACTTTTACTATATTTGCCCCGCTTTTTCATTCTATTTATGGTTTGCTATCAAAATTTCAAATCTGGACAGTAAATAATGATAAAAATTTGCGCCTTCAGTGATATACACAGAGCCTATGAAAATATTTATCGCTTACAGCCCGAGATTGAATCAAGCGATATTGTTGTTATTGCTGGTGATATTGGACCTGTGATGTGGTATACTAACTGGCATGCATATAAAAGAACTATCGCGTGGATTAATAAACCTGTGCTGGCTGTACATGGCAATTGGGACGGCAGCCTGATTCAAGAATTTCTATCGCCCTACTCAATCCATGCAGGTTTTGCAATAGTGGATGATGTAGGATTTTTTGGGGTAGGTGGTTCAATAAAAACGCCATTAACCACTCCGATAGAATATACCGAAGAGCAAATACATGATTACTTGTATAAAGGTTTTGAACACATTAACCATCTTCCTGTAAAGGTGCTGGTATCACACACCCCTCCTAAGAACATGTGTGACAGGACACTATTCAAAACGCATGCGGGAAGCAACTCGGTTGCACAATTTTGTTGTGAATATAACATTAACTTATGCATATGCGGCCATATTCATGAAGCGTGTGGTATCGGGAAAATGGGCCACACTACAGTGGTCAATACCGGTAGTCTGAAAAGAGGGTATTATGCATCAATACTGGTGGCACTCAACGGTGTGGAGGCAACAATAAAACGATTATAGCAACAATCAGATGTTATGAATGGGAAAAACAGATTGCTTAATGTAAGCAACAACATCGCGTGCGTAGTCAAAGCATTTATCCTTTGTTAATCCACCAACAGAATAGGGATTGTCGAATAGAGAACCAGCATCAGCTTCAGGTCCATACATCATTCCGCCAATAACACCCATAAAATTATCCATTGGTTTTATGCCGGTAAAAATTGACCATGCTAAAGTCCACAGCGCTGCCGTTTTATACAGATTATAGCCTCCTCCGCCTGTTCCCAATATTTTTTTAGACTGTTGTTTTATAAGCGTTAGCACTTTTTGATATCCGTTGCTGGTGAGGTTGAGATGGGCTAAAGGATCATCCTTATGACTATCGCCGCCAACCTGAATACAAATAATGTCTGGATTAAAACTTTGCAATAATGGTGGGACAATTTCTTCAAATGCATAGATATATATTTCGTCATCGGTGTCCTTTAACAGTGGTATATTGACATTATAACCATACCCTGCGCCTTCACCAATCTCATTTTCAAACCCTGTTCCCGGGAAAAGGAATTGTCCGCTTTCATGGATTGAAATAGTAAGTACCCGGTTATCATCGTAAAATGCGCTTTGAACGCCATCACCATGATGAACATCAATATCAATATAAGCGCAGCGCAAACCATTGTGTATAAGGTGTTTTAATGCTATGGCTATATCATTGATATAACAAAAACCTTCGGCATGATCGCTCATTGCGTGGTGAAATCCACCAATTGG